>Ga0209715_1002693_pt1 | contig 13251 bp, 11 predicted proteins | sample COGITO_mtgs_1205_2_FD_184809 | JGI IMG/M metagenome (GOLD analysis project Ga0209715, IMG submission 184809) | Pelagic marine microbial communities from North Sea - COGITO_mtgs_120503 (SPAdes) (version 2) | ecosystem: Environmental > Aquatic > Marine > Epipelagic ...
GAAATGCTAAATTCTCATAAACTGTCATATGAGGAAACAAAGCATAGTTTTGGAACACCATTCCAATTCCTCTTTTATGAGGTGGAATGTTTGAAATAACATTATTATCTAAATAAATTTCACCATGTGTTGGAGTTTCAAAACCAGCCAACATCATTAAACATGTTGTTTTACCAGAACCAGAAGGTCCTAACATAGTTACAAATTCGCCTTCTTGAATATCTAGGTTTAATCCCTTAACAACTAAGACTTTTCCATCGTAGCTTTTATCGACATTATCAAATCTAACGAATTGTTTGTTTTTTGACATCAGAATTTAAAACATTTGTTGACTTATTTATCAAGTTTTTTTATTTCAACTATTTAACGTGTAAATCTTTAGGAAAATCACAGAATAACTCACATCCTTTGTCCGTAATTCGTATTGCCTCTGAGGCTTCAACTCCCCAATCTCCAAATTGCATTACAGCAATCATATGAAAAGTTACATTTGGCTCTAAAACAGTCATATCACCTTTAGATATATTTAAAGTATGTTCACCCCAATCTGGTGGATAGCCAATTCCTATTGAATATCCAGTTCTTGATGTTTTTTCTATTCCATATTTATCTAGTATTTTCCAAAAAGCTTGAGCGACATCATTTGCCGTATTTCCAGGTTTTGCAGCATCAATTCCAGCTTGTAATGCTTCATTAGTTTTTTTCATTGTTTCAATTTTTTTTTGATCAGGTTTACCTAAGAGTACTGTTCTTGCCATCGGACAATGATATCTTTGGTAAACACCCGAAAGTTCAATTATTGTTGCTTCTCCTTCTACAAATTTATCTTGTGTTGCTGTTAAATGAGAAGCTGATGTTCCTTTTCCTGTGGGAAGTAAAGTTGCAATACTAGAGTATTCCCCACCAAATTCGGGTGTTCCATAAAACAAAGTCTTCTGTATTTCACCTACAGCATCACACTGCCTTACACCTGGATTAATTACTTCTAATGCAGTCTTCATGCCTTTTTGTGAAATTATAGCTGCAGATTTCATTAATTCTATTTCTGTATTGGATTTCACTAATCTAGCCCAATTAACTAATCTTTCTGAATCTTTGAGTCTTGCATTTGGCAAGCCATGCTTGATTTTTTCATAACAGTACGCTGTAAAATAATGACTATCCATCTCTAATCCAACTGTAAGCTCATCCCATTTTCTATCTTTAATAATTTCTACTAAATTATCATAAGGATGTATTGGCCAAGTATGAATATATTTTTCATCATAAACTAAAATATTTTCATTTTTTAAATAAGTTTTTATGTATGCTCCACCTGAGTCTTGTTTTCTTACCCAACAAAGAGGTTCTTCAGAATCTACATGAACAATTACAGCTTGAGCATAATAAAAAGACCATGCATCATAACCTGTGAGGTAATTCATATTTGCAGTATCGTGTGAAATTAGAAGCTCTAGTCCTTTTTTTTTCATAGCAGACTGGACTTTTTTTAATCTAGTTTTGTATTCTTCTTTACTGAAATTCATTTTTAATAGCTATGTTTTTTTTGTGGAAACTTTTTTTCTTTAACTTCATTTTTATATTTAATTATAGCAGAGTTGATGTGCTTTGTTATATTAGAATATTTTTTAACAAATCTTGCATTTATTTGATTTAAGCCAATTAAGTCATCTGTAACCAAAACTTGTCCGTCACAGTAAGAAGATGCTCCAATTCCAATTGTTAATATTTTAAGCTCATTTGTTATTTTTTTTGCTAGTGGTGTTTTTATACACTCTAACACAATTGAAAATACTCCAGCTTTTTCTAAAAGTTTGGCATCATTCAAAATTCTTAATTGCTCAGATATTTTTTTTCCTTTAACTTTAAATTTACCTTTTTGGGATTGAGGTAAAAGTCCAAGATGACCTTGGACTTGAATTTTATTTTTTATTAGATGTTCGATTATATTAATAACTTTACCACCACCCTCTAATTTAACCGCATCACACTTTGTTTTTAAAATTATTTTTTTTGCATTTTTTAAAGCCACTGACTTATTTCTATATGTGTTATGTGGCATATCAACAATCATGAGACTTTTTTTAACACCCATTCTGACACTTTTAGAATGTTCAATCATCATATCTAGAGACACATTCCTAGTCGATTTAAAATTATAAAGTACCGATCCTAATGAATCTCCCACTAAAATAATATCACAATGATTGTCAAGAATTGATGCAACATTTTTAGAGTAAGCAGTCAAACAAACAATTTTAGATTTATCTTTTTTAGAAAGTAATTTTTTGATCTTAATCATTTATTCTAATTCAATCGTGCTTGGTGGTTTTGAGGTAATATCATAAACAACTCTATTTATACCAACTATATTATTTATAATTTTATTTGAGATAGTTTGCAAAAATTTTTTATCAAAATTATAAAAATCAGCAGTCATACCATCTTCTGAAGTGATGGCTCTTAAAAGGCATATGTGTTCATATGTTCTGTTATCTCCCATAACACCTACAGTTTTTACGGGGAGCAAGGCTGCGTACGCTTGCCAAATTTTGTGATAAAGATTTGTTTTTTTTAATTCATTAATAAACAGATAATCGGCTTCCTTTAAAACTTTAATTTTTTCATTAGTAATAGATCCTGGCATTCTTATAGCTAATCCAGGTCCAGGAAAGGGATGTCTTGAAATAATATCTTTTGAAAGTTTTAATTCTAAGCCAAGTTTTCTAACCTCATCTTTAAAAAGAAATTTTAAAGGTTCAACTAATTTTAATTTCATTCTTTTTGGAAGCCCCCCAACGTTATGGTGTGATTTTATTTTTGAGGTTTGACTACCAGTAACAGATTTGCTCTCGATTAAGTCTGGATAAAGAGTTCCTTGTGCTAAAAATTTTACATTTTTGATTTTTTTTGCATATCTTTCAAAAATTTTAATAAATAGATTTCCTATAATTTTTCTCTTTTTTTCAGGATCAGTCACATTTGATAACTTATTAATAAATTCTTTTTCAGCATTAACGTATATTAAATTAATTTTTAATCTTTTTTTAAACGTTTCAACCACTTGTGTTTCTTCATTTTTTCTAAGAAGTCCGTTATTAACAAATATACATGTCAAATTTTTTCCGATTGCTTTGCTTAAAAGCTGAGCGACAACGCTACTATCTACACCCCCTGATAATCCACATATAACTTTATTTTTCCCAACCTGATCTTTTATCTCTCTGATAAGTTTAATTTTTTGATCTTTAGATGACCAATTTTTTTTCATTTTACAAATGCTGAATAAAAAATTTTTTAATAAAATTTTTCCTTTTTTAGTATGGGTTACTTCCGGGTGAAATTGGACGCCATAAAATTTAGATTTTGCATCCTCTATAATAGTTAATTTTGAATTTTTAGTTGAAGCTACTATTTTAAAGTTTTTTGGCATTTTTGAGACTTGATCTGCATGACTCATCCAAACATCATTTTTATTCTTATTGTCAAAAAAATTTTTAGTTAAGAGGCTATTGGATTTTTTATTTATCTCCGCTAAGCCAAATTCTCTGTGATTTGATTTTTTAACTTTACCACCAAGCATTTTAGATAATATTTGGTGACCAAAACAAATACCAAGTATAGGCTTTCCTAACTTTAATATTTTTTTGTCAAAGTTAAATTTATTCTTCTCATAAACATTTAATGGGCCCCCAGATAAAATAATTCCACCAATATTTTGTTTTAATAAGGCTTTAAAGCTTACTTTTTTATGGCTTACTATTTCTGAAAAAATTCCTAATTCCCTGACTCTTCTGGCAATTAGCTGAGTAAACTGAGAACCAAAATCAATAATAATAATTTTGTTTAAATTATTACTAAGACTCATTTTTTGGTTCCAAATTCATTAATTCTTTTAGAATTAAATCATTTTTTTTACATAAGTTTTTACAAATTTTTGGGAAATTTTCAGTTAATTCTTTTACTTTTGAATAATTTGATTTTTTTAATTCTATCTCCATTAAAATGTATGTGGCTTCTTCATTTGTTGGGTCTAACAAAAGTGCAGTTTCTATATTTTTTTCTTCTTCTTTTTTATTTTTTTCTATTCTAAAAATTTTAGCTAAATATAAATATGAATTTGTATCCTTTGGATTAAAAACTATGCTTCTCTGAAATAAAAATTTAGATTCATCATAGTTTTTTTCAATATATTTTTTTTTACCTTCTTCATAAAAATTATCATCTGCTCGTAATGAGTTTGAAAAATTTAAAATTAATCCACAAATTAATAGTAATCGAGTATATAATTTCATTAATATTTATTGTCCTTTTTTACTTCATCTACGTTATGAACCATACTTTCATAAAATCCAGCTTTTGTAATTTTAACAAAATTTGGTTTATTTTTGAGGTTAAAAACTTTTTTTGCACCCAAATATCCCATTGAAGATTTTAACCCTCCAACTAATTTATATATAATTTTACTTACATTTCCCTTAAACTTAACAAAACCTTCAACACCTTCTGGAACATATTTCGAAGTATCTGTTTGTTTTTTTTGAAAATATCTATCAGCTGATCCTTTGTTCATTGCACCAACTGAGCCCATACCTCTAAAACTTTTGAATAATTTACCATTTTTTTTAATTAACTTACCTGGTGTTTCCATCGAACCTGCAAATAATGAACCAATCATTACGGCATCAGCTCCAGCTGATAAAGCTTTTGCAAGGTCGCCTGAATATTTAATCCCACCATCAGAAATAATTTTAGTTTTATTATTTTTAACTCCTTTTTTAACTTCTAAGATTGCACTTAATTGGGGAACACCTATTCCAGCAACAAGTCGAGTTGTACAAATTGAACCTGGTCCAATACCAACTTTTACGATATCTACACCTAGTTTTATCAAAAACTTAGCTGCTTCTGATGTTGCTATATTACCTGCGCATAAAGTTATTTTTTTATTTTTATTTTTTTTTATAATCTTAATTATCTCCGCAACTTTTTTGCTATGTCCATGTGCTGTATCCACAACAATTAAATCAACCTTTTCTTTTAGAATGGCTTTGGCTCTTTCTATTTCTTTTGGTCCTGCTCCAACAGCTGCACCTATTAATAATTTTAACTTTTTAACTTTTTTTATTTCTTCGATTTGCTTTTTGATACTTAAATTTCTATGTATAACTCCAATACCTCCTGCTTTAGCTATCGCTATTGCCATTTTACTTTCTGTTACTGTGTCCATTGCAGAGGATAACAGTGGAATTTTTAATTTTAAATTTTTAGATAACTGTGTGCTTGTATCCACTTCTGAAGGTAATACCCCTGAATACTTTGGGGCCATTGTAACATCATCAAAGGTAAGTGCTTCTTTTATAGGAACCATAATCTTTTATATATGATTCATTTAAAAATAAAAGTCTCTATCTTAAATTTTTACAAATTATGAAACTTTCTTTAGATTCTTTTCTACTTGATTTTGGTTTAAAAACCTTAACTTCTTTAAAAATCGTCTTTGCCAACGCTACTATTTCATTAAAGGATTTTCCTAAAAATAATTTAGCAATAAAATTTCCTTCTTTTGTCAAAATATCTTTAGAAAATAACATAGCCTCTTTGCATAATTCACCAGTATAAATAGCATCAATATTCTTAATTCCGGTGGTGTTAACTGCCATATCAGAAAGAACTACATTCACTTTTGATCTAAAATAACTTTTAATTTTCTCTTGAGTATCACTTTCTGTGAAGTCTCCTTTTATTTGAATCATATTTTCAATTTTCTCTATATCCTTAAGATCTATAGAAACCAATCTTCCACTTTTTACACTTTTAGATACATATTGGGACCAGCTCCCAGGTGATGCTCCAATATCAATGACTGAATAACCATTTTTAAATATTTTAAACTTTTCATTAATTTCAATCAATTTATATACTGATCTAGCTCTATAACCTTCAACTTGAGACTTTCTAACATAGATATCCCTCTTTTGTTTATTAATCCAATTTTTTGAAACTTTGTTCTTCTTCAATTAAAGACCAAACCTTAGACTTTTTGATAATAAATTTTTTTGAATAGATTGAATATTTATCTTAACATCTTTGTCAATTCTCATATCTCTATCTCCATCCCAAATTCCAGCAGCTAAGTGCATAATTCCTATTTTGTAGTTAGGCAAGTATGGCTCGACAAATGTATTTAGTGTTTCATCAAATTTTGGTAAAAGATTGCTGGCAATCCAATTACAACCTAATGGTAAAAATTCTGTTTCTAAATTATCTATGTATACTGACATGTTTATAGCTAAACCCTCTGATCCAAAAATATTTCCAGACTTTAATGTTTGCTCTAAGTTTTTTTGCCACGAACTCCACCCTGGAGAATTTTTTTCTAATGAGAAAACTCCAATATTTATATGTGGAGCAAAAGCTAATTTTCTTGCTTTAGTTATCCCTATTTTAGATTTAATAGCATGTTTGAAATTTTGAGATTTAATTACAGCAACTTTTCCAAATAACCAATTTACTTTTGACATTATCTTATAACCTGGTCCTAACGTCTGGGTAATTCCCAATTTTCCATTTTCACAAGCCTTAAAATATAGTTCTATTGAACTCCAATCATTGACCCAAGCATCGCAATCTATCCATAAATACTTTTCATAATTTGGAAAATATTTTGGCAAAAAAGCTCTAGATACTTGACTCTTCAACCACTCTTTTCCTAACACTTTAATTGTTGGAACTTCTATGTCCCACTCTGCTGGCTTAATTTCATCTACTTTTTTTGATAAAATTTTTTTTTGATCAATTGTTAATCCAGCATCTAAAATACATATTGCTGTTTCTTTGCTTTTTTCAAAGCTTTTAATTGAGTCAACGAGTTCATCGAGAAGTTCAAAGTAATTTGAATCTGCTAATGATACAATTACATTTTTTTTCATTTATAGTATGTCTTCTAATCCCTCATCTTCGTTTTTGTCTGCAGGGCTATTATTTTTCTTTTTAATTTTTTTATAATGAAAATAACTAATTGGTATTAAACAAATATATATAAATGAGCTTACAGCAAGAACTTTGAATGTATAGACAAGTAGCGCTCCAAAAAATAAAACTATTCCGAATAATAAAAATTTAGTCATTGCTCTTGGTATAACTATTTTTTTAAATGAATATGTTGGTATTGTGCTTATTAATAATATTGAAACTATAATAAAAAAAGTTGGTACTATTAAATCGTAATTTATTTTAAAAAAATATTCTCCTATTCCACTAAAGCTAAAAACTAAAGGCATTAGAACTATAATTCCACCAGCTGGAGACGGCATACCTTCAAAGAAGTTATCCTTCCAAGATGGCTCCTCTTCTGAGTTAATATTAAATCTAGCTAGTCTTAAAGCAACACAAACCACATAAGTTAAACAAACAAACCACCCTAATTTATCTAGATACTGTAAATTCCAAAAATACATAATCAATGCTGGTGCAACTCCAAAACTGATTACATCGCCAAGTGAGTCAAGTTCTTTACCCATTTTTGATGTTCCTTTAATCAATCTAGCTATTCTTCCATCTAATGCATCCATTAAACCTGCAAATAATATGGCAATAACAGCCAATGAAAATTTACCATCTAGTGCAAATTTTATTGAGGTTAGTCCAATACAAACACCAATTAATGTAATGGCATTTGGTAAAATCATTCTTGCTTTTTTTTCAGATACGATCTTAAAACTATTTTTAGGTTGCTCCATAAATTATTTTTTAGCTAATAAAGTTTCTCCTGAAATTGTTTTTTGCCCTACTTTAACCAATGGCTTGTAGTTCTCAAAATAGACATCAGCTCTACTTCCAAACCTGATCATTCCAATTCTCTCTCCCTGGGTTAATTGCTGGTCTTTAGATGACTCACATACAATTCTTCGAGCTATTAATCCTGCGATTTGTACTACAATAATATCTTCTCCTAAATTATTAGTGATCTTATAATAATTTCGTTCATTATCCTCACTAGCTTTATCTAATGATGCATTTAAAAATTTTCCAGGCTTATATAATATTTCTGAAATTTTCCCCTGACATGGTGTTCTATTAACGTGACAATCAAATACATTCATAAAGATACTAATTTTTGTAAATTTTTTTGACTCAAGGTTAAGTTCCTTAGGGCCATCTACTTCGTGAACCATTAGCACCTCACCATCAGCAGGGCTTGTTAAATAATTATCATCATTTATTGAAATTCGTTCAGGGTCTCTAAAAAAATAATAAACCCATATTGATAAAACTAATCCTATTAATCCCAAAAAAGTACTAAAAAAATTTAGAAAAATAGTTATAAAGATCGCTATAGCTAAAAACTTATAGCCCTCTGAGTGAATTTTTGGAAAAACCTTGTCTAACATAAGCTTATATTTGATAATTTTTTATTAATATGTATATAAAGCACTAAATTACAATTACTAATATATATTATTCAAATATGGCTAAAATAAAGGTTAAAAACACTATCGTAGAACTTGATGGTGATGAAATGACAAGGGTCATTTGGGATTTTATCAAAAATAAACTAATTTTACCTTATCTAGACTTAGGCATTGAATATTATGACCTTGGAATGAAAAGTCGAGATAATACTGATGACCAAATTACAATCGATTGTGCAAATGCAATTAAAAAAAATGGGGTTGGTATTAAATGTGCAACAATAACTCCTGACGAAGCTAGAGTAAAAGAATTTGATTTAAAAAAAATGTGGAGATCACCTAATGGAACAATTAGAAATATAATAGGTGGAACTGTATTTAGAGAACCCATTATTTGTAAAAATATTCCTAAGTTAGTACCTTCTTGGACAGATCCATTGATTATAGGAAGACACGCTTTTGGAGATCAATACCGGGCAACAGACTTCCAAGTGCCTGGTAAAGGTAGAATGGAGATAAAATGGACTGCAGAAGATGGTAGTAAAGAAATTAAACATGAAGTTTTTAATTTTCCAGGTCCAGGTATTGCCTTATCAATGTATAACCTAGATAAATCTATAGAAGACTTTGCCAGATCTTGTTTTAATTATGGTTTAATTAAAAAATGGCCAGTTTATCTATCAACAAAAAATACAATCTTAAAAATTTATGATGGTAGATTTAAAGATATATTTGAAGATATTTTTGAAAAAGAATTCAAGTCAGAATTTAAAAAATTAAATATTACTTATGAACATAGACTAATTGATGACATGGTCGCTTGTGCAATGAAATGGAGTGGTAAATATATTTGGGCTTGTAAAAATTATGATGGAGATGTTCAATCAGATACTGTTGCTCAAGGATATGGATCTTTAGGTTTAATGACAAGTGTTTTGCTTGCTCCAGATGGAAGAACTATGGAAGCTGAAGCTGCACACGGTACAGTGACCAGACATTACAGAATGCATCAGGAAGGAAAAGAAACATCAACAAATCCTATCGCATCAATTTTTGCTTGGACAAGAGGTCTTGCTCATAGAGGAAAACTTGACTCTAACAATGAGCTAATTAAATTTTCCAATACATTAGAAAAAGTTTGTATTGATAGTGTTGAAAATGGATCAATGACAAAAGATTTAGCAATTTTGATTGGTCCATCCAGTAAGTATTTAACTACCAATCAATTTTTAGATGAATTAGATGGCCAGCTTAAAAAAAAACTTAATTAATTAGTTTTTTAATACTCTCAAAAGACTCATCAATTTTATTAGGTAAAGTTCCACCAGCTTGTGCAAAATCACTTCTGCCTCCACCACCTTTACCTCCAATAATATCTGAGCCAGCTCTGACTAGTTTAACAGCATCAAATTGTTTTTCTAATTCTTTCGTAATACCTATTCCTAAACCTACTTTTGTATCGTTAACTGCGTACACTACAACAATTCCACTTTTTAATTCCTTTTTTCCTTCATCGATAAGTTTTCTTAGGTCTTTAAAAGGAAGATCTATTACTTTTTGAAATCTAACGTTTATATTATTGATTTTCTCATCTTTAAGAGTGTTTTTTGATTTATCACTTAGAATTGAACCGACAGAAATTTGATCTAATTGTTTGTTTAAATTTTTGATAAGCATTGCTTGATCTTTATTTTCTAAATTAGGTATTCCTCCTAGTTCTTTGATTTTATTAGAAAGTTTTTCTATCATTTCAGAATTTTTTCTTTCAGAAAGATTTGATAGTTTTTTTTTATTATCTAAAAAAAACTCAAGTTGATCACTTCTCAATGCCTCAACTCTTCTTACACCTGCAGCTATAGATGATTGACTTATAATCTTAAATTTTCCAATTTCAGAAGTATTAGACACATGTGTTCCACCACAAAGTTCTGTTGAAAAAAAACCTCCTTTTTCGTCACCCATAGATAAAACTCTTACTTCTTCGCCATATTTTTCACCAAATAAAGCTAATGCCCCTTTCTTAACAGCTTCTTTGGGTGTCATTATTCTAGTTTTAACATCAGAATTTTTCTCAATTATGGAATTAACATTATCCTCTATTTTTTTAATTTCTTCATCAGAAATAGGTTTCATGTGACTAAAATCAAATCTAAGTCTATCTGGTTCAACAAGGGATCCTTTTTGTGTGACATGGCTACCTAAAACACGTCTAAGAGATTCATGAAGTAAGTGTGTTGCTGAATGATAGGCTCTAATATTATTTCTTCTTTCAACATCAATTTTCAATTCTACATTTTCATTTAATTTTATTGAACCTTTTTGAACTTTTCCGTAATGGACAAATAAGTCACCAAGTTTTTTTTGGACATCAGAAACTTTAAATTCAAAACCTTCAGCACTAATTGTTCCAATATCTCCGACTTGGCCTCCGGACTCTCCATAGAAAGGGGTTTGATTAGTTATTATAATTCCCTCTTCATTATTTTTCAAAACTTCAACTTCATGGTTATCTTTCAGGATTAATCTGACCACACCTTCAGATTTATTTGAGGCGTAGCCTAAAAAATCAGTAGCTCCCATTCTATCTTTAATATCAAACCATAGATTATCTATTGAACTATCACCTGATCCTTTCCAATTTTTCTTAGCAAGCTCTTTACTTTCTTTCATTAATGAGTCAAATTTTTCACTATCGACTTTTAATGATCTATTTTTTAAAATATCTTCTGTTAAATCTAAAGGAAAACCATATGTATCATAAAGTTTAAATGCGACTTCTCCAGGCAATGTATCTTTAACTTTATTTAATTCTTCATTTAAAATTTTAATACCCCTGTCGAGTAAAACTAAAAATTTTTCTTCTTCAGTTTTTAACGTTTCTTTGATTAATGACTGTGCGCGCTCCAACTCTGGATAGTTACCTGACATTTCTTCTAGTAATGTTTTAAAAATATTAAAGAAGACTGGTTCCTTAGCACCAAGTAAATGAGAATGTCTCATTCCCCTTCTCATTATTCTTCTAAGAACATATCCACGCCCTTCATTAGAAGGTAAAACACCTTCAGCGAGTAAAAAAGAGCTTGCACGCAAATGGTCAGCAATTACCCTAAAACTTGAACTATTTTTATCATTAACTTTAATCTTTAAGGTTTCTGATGTTGATTGAATTAATTTTTTAAAATGATCTGTTTCATAGTTATCATGTGTACCTTGTAACAATGCAGCTATTCTTTCTAAGCCCATACCAGTATCTACAGACGGCTTTGGTAAATTAATTCTCTTGTCTTTTGAAATTTGCTCATACTGCATAAATACTAGGTTCCAAATTTCGATAAATCTATTTCCATCTTCATTTTTTGTACCTGGTAAATCACCATCTAAATGATCACCATGATCATAAAAAATTTCTGAGCATGGTCCACAAGGTCCTGTATCACCCATAGACCAAAAGTTATCTGAGGTCGCAATTTTAATTATTCGATTTTCGTTTAAACCTGCTATTTTTTTCCAAAAATTGTAGGCCTCTTCATCATCATGAAAAACAGTTACATATAAACGATCTTTATCTATTCCAAATTCTTTTGTAATTAAATCCCAAGCATAAACAATTGCCTCCTCTTTGAAGTAATCACCAAATGAAAAATTTCCAAGCATCTCAAAAAATGTGTGATGTCTTGGAGTATATCCAACATTTTCTAAATCATTATGTTTTCCACCTGCGCGCACACATTTTTGTGAAGTTGTTGCTCTTTGATATTCTCTTTTTTCTATACCAGTAAAAACGTTTTTGAATTGTACCATGCCTGAATTGGCAAACATTAGTGTTGGGTCATTATTAGGTACAAGATTACTAGACTCAACAATCTCATGATTATTATCTTTAAAATATTTTAAAAATGTATTTCTTATTTCATTTAAAGATTTGTCAGCCATACTTTTAAAATACAGCTTTTTTATTTGAAGTCTAGGTAACAGTAAGGGAAAAAAGGCGCTTAAATTAAGCGCCTTTTAATAATTAAAGATGACTTTAACTAATTCTTTTTTGGTGGAACTGTTTCTTCTTTAGTCTCCACTTTAGGGTCCTCAATTTGATCTTTTGCTGCTTTTTCTGGATCAAGCGGATTTCCTTCAATTTTTTTTGAAATCACCCCAGCTTTTTCTCTTATTGCCATTTCAATTTCTGCAGCAACATTGGGATTTTGTTCCAAATAAAGTTTAGCATTTTCTCTACCTTGCCCAATTTTTTCACCTTTATATGCATACCAAGCACCAGATTTTTCAACTATCTCTGCTTTTGCACCAAGGTCAACTAGCTCACCTACTTTACTAATACCCTTGCCATACATAAGGTCAAATTCTACAACTTTAAATGGTGGTGCTACCTTATTTTTTACAACTTTAACTCTTGTTGAATTACCAATAATTTCATCTTTGTCTTTAATTGCACCAATTCTTCTAATATCCATTCTTACAGATGAATAAAATTTAAGCGCATTTCCTCCAGAAGTAGTTTCAGGACTTCCAAACATAACTCCAATTTTCATTCTTATTTGGTTAATAAAAATCATCATCGTATTAGTATTTGATATTGAGCTTGTCAGCTTTCTTAATGCCTGACTCATCAATCTTGATTGTAACCCTACATGATGGTCTCCCATTTCTCCTTCGATTTCTGCTCTTGGAGTTAATGCTGCAACTGAATCTATAACTATCACCGAAATAGACCCTGATTTAACCAATGTATCTGCTATCTCTAATGCTTGTTCACCTGCATCAGGTTGTGAAATTAATAATTCTTCAGTATTTACACCAAGTTTTTTTGCATAAACTGGGTCTA
>Ga0209715_1002697_pt1 | contig 13238 bp, 10 predicted proteins | sample COGITO_mtgs_1205_2_FD_184809 | JGI IMG/M metagenome (GOLD analysis project Ga0209715, IMG submission 184809) | Pelagic marine microbial communities from North Sea - COGITO_mtgs_120503 (SPAdes) (version 2) | ecosystem: Environmental > Aquatic > Marine > Epipelagic ...
GCAGACGGGCCAAAGCGGCCAAAATATCAGAACGGTCGATTGGCATGCAAGCTCTCCTCAAATCTCTGCGCAGCTATGCCCCCGCAACTCGCTTGATGCAAGCCCAGGGCCGGTGCGCGGACGGAGCCATGCAAATGCTGCATAGCGGCAATTCCCAAACATGCGTTGCGAAATATCACCCCGCGCTCCACATAGGGCGTATCAACAGTCCGGTTGATACAGAGGATAGAACGATGACAACAGTAACAGATTTCAATGTAACCGCCCCTTCATTCAGTGCTGCACTCACAGCGCGCTGGACCGCTTTGCGTGAGCAAATGGCCAAACGCGCCCTGTACCGCAAAACAATCACCGAATTGCAATCCTTAACAGGCCGCGAGCTGGCCGATCTTGGCATTCATCGGTCCGCGATCAAGGGCATCGCTCACGAGGCCGCATTCGGCAAATAAACCAGAATTAAGTTTTACAGATCCACCACCCACGGCCTTGGATCTGAACCATAGGCTTTCTCCTCCCTGAAGCCTGTAAAAATCGGCGGTATCCTCCTCCCGGATGTCGCCGTTTTTTTTGGCAAGATTCGGCTGGAAGGGTCATTGAACTTTGCGGGCAGCGGTGACATCTGTGAGCCATGACATATTCGCTGCTGACCGGTCTCGTGCTCTTTTGTTTTGTTTCCTCGATCACGCCCGGGCCCAACAATTTGATGCTTATGGCCACTGGAGCCAATTTTGGCGCGCGGCGTGCAGCGCCCCATGCCTCCGGGATTGTTTTGGGATTTACCTTTATGATTGTCGCCATCGGATTGGGTGTGGCGCAGCTCTTTCAAATCTACCCTTTGGCCCATCAACTGCTCGGCGTTGTGTCAGTTATCTATTTAATTTATTTGGCCTATAAAACAGCAACTGCCCGCACAAACCTGGACAGCCCTGAACCCACGGGCAAGCCTATTACCTTCTGGCAAGCCGCTGCGTTTCAATGGGTAAATCCCAAGGCTTGGACCATGGCCTTGGCCGCGGTGACGGTTTATGCGCCCCAGCCAGTGACCTATAAAGAGGTGATCGTCGTTGCCGCGATTTTTGGCGCGATTAATCTGCCTTGTATCAGCGTCTGGTTGATGCTTGGTGTGAAAATGCGGCGATTTTTGACAACACCCGCCCGGCTGCGCGGCTTTAATTGGACCATGGCAGGGCTTTTGATTTTGTCCCTGGCGCCGATTGCAGCTTTAAACTGAGATATTCACAGTAAACCCGCTAAAGCCCTAACCTGTCCAAAAGCTTGTAATAGGTGACCCTCGCCTCGACTCCCAAGGGATAGAACGGGTGAAATGGAATTTTTCGCAGAGGGGTCACCGGAAAATCCAGATCCGCATGAGGCGTGCCCAAGGCCCAGTCCGCCAAAACCTTTCCCATAGCAGTGGCCATCGCTACCCCGCGCCCGTTATAGCCAAGCCCAGCCGCCATGCCATTTCCGAAATCATGTAAATGCGGATAATGATCGGCAGTGGCGGCGATGTAACCACCTCACTCAAACTCCCAACGCACCTGCGCCAATTGGGGAAAGAGCTTGATGGACCAGTCGCGGGCTTGGGCGAGACGGGCCCGCGTGGCCTGAACTGAATAGCCACCCCGCGCGCCCATAACAAAACGCCCCGCCGCATCCATCCGAAAGTAGGAGAGCAGCCGGCGGGTGTCAGAGGGAGCATGAAGCCCCGGCAAAATATGGCTGCGCAATTCGTCTGATAGCGGCTCTGTCGCAACTTGCACAGAGCGGATCGGCACCACGGACCGTTGCAGCCCCCTATGCAAAGGACCGCTATAGCCGTTGGTACACAACAGCACCCGACCGGCGCGCAGCTGCCCCCGTTTGGTGACCAGCAGATGCTCGGGGCCGCAGCGCTCCAATTTTTCAACCTTAGACTGCCCATAGATCCGCACGCCCGCCGCGCGCGCCGCATCACATAGGCCCAAAGCGTAGTTGAGAGGATGCAAATTGCCGCCGCGAGGATCGATCAGCCCGCCGATATAGGCATTTGTGCCGATGGCCTGCACCACATCTGCGCGCGACAATAGCTTGAGATCTGCCCCATGCTGGGTCCATTGTTCCGCTTTGTGCACCAAGGACTGCATACCCGTAGAATTATGAGCCGCGCGCAGCCAACCAACTGGGCGCGCATCGCATTGAATGTGATGCGCGGCAATCAAATCAAACACCAGCTGCCCGGCCTGACCAGAAAGCCAGATCATCCGCTGGCCCATCTCGGGTCCAAAGCGCGCTATGGCGTCATTTGGCGCCTCGATTAATCCCGGATTGACCTGCCCACCGTTGCGCCCTGACGCGCCCCATCCCGGCGTTTGCGCCTCCAAAACCGCAACAGACCGGCCCATTTGTGCCAGGTGCAACGCCGCCGAGAGGCCCGTAAACCCTGCCCCCACAATCGCCACGTCCGCCGAGACATCGGCCTGCAGCTCTGGACAGGGCGCAGAAGGATTGGCAGTGGCCGACCAGAGGGAGTTGGCAATTACAGGCTCTTCATTTTGAATCATTTCCGCGCGCCTTCATGATATGAATATGCAGATTTTGTGGCGCATCCGAGCGCGCCACTCAAGAAAAATCCATCACTCAAAGTCCTAAAAAGGCGCGTCGTTAACCGTATCGGCACTTTGGATATATTGTGCCACAACCTTCTTTGAGCCCGCCTTGTCAAATTCAATGTCCAGCTTATCGCCCTCAATGGTCAACACTTCGCCATAGCCAAATTTTTGGTGAAACACGCGATCGCCCACACAAAAGGCCGAAACTGCTGTCATATTAATGGTCATATGGCTGGCTTGTGCCGGTTGGCGCATTCCGCGTTGACTGCTGCGCTCTTGCAAGCGCCGCCAGCCGGGAGAATTGTACACATCCGCTTTGCTGGCCCTTTCAAATATCCCGCTGCCCGCCGCCTCCTGCACCGCAGGGTTGGCGCTGGCCGCCATGCCGGCGGCTCCAAAGCTGCCACCATAGAGCCCAGGCGGGGTAAGCACATCCACATGCGCGCTCGGCAGCTCATCGATGAACCGGCTTGGCAAGGCCGATTGCCATTGCCCATAGACCCGGCGATTTGCCGCAAAAGAAATCGTGCAAATTTCTTCTGCGCGGGTGATGCCCACATAGGCCAAGCGCCTCTCTTCCTCCAAACCTTTGAGACCGCTTTCGTCCATCGAGCGCTGCGAGGGAAAAAGACCATCCTCCCAACCCGGCAAAAACACCATCGGGAATTCGAGGCCCTTGGCCGCATGCAGCGTCATGATCGAAACCTTCGCCCCATCCGATTGCTGTTCATTGTCCATAATCAAACTGACATGCTCCAAAAACCCTTGCAGGTTTTCAAAACCTTCCAGGGCCTTCACCAGCTCTTTAAGATTTTCCAAGCGTCCAGGCGCCTCTGGCGTTTTGTCATTTTGCCAATGGGTGGTGTAGCCACTTTCATCGAGGATTATTTCCGCCAACTCTACATGGGTGTCGGCCTGCTGGCGGATCTGCGCGTGCCAGCGGTCAATGCCATCGATCAGACGCGCCAATTCCACGGCACCCTTGCCGCCCAAATCTTTCGCCGCCAGCAAAATGCGCGCACCCTCCACCAAAGACACGCCGTTGCTGCGCGCGGCAGTTTGAATTTTCTGCTGCGCTTTGTCCCCTAGCCCGCGCTTGGGCGTATTGACAACACGCTCAAAGGCCAAGTCGTCATCGGTGCTGACCGCCAGACGAAAATAAGCCATGGCATCTCGAATTTCCATCCGCTCATAAAACCTAGGCCCGCCAATGACGCGATAGGGCAGACCAATGGTCAGAAATCGGTCCTCGAAGGCGCGCATTTGATGAGAGGCGCGCACCAAAATCGCCATATTATCGAGATCACAGGGCGCTTGCCCGCGCGTGCCGCGCTGCGCCGCTTCAATCTCCTCGCCGATCCAGCGTGCCTCTTCCTCGCCATCCCAATGCCCAATGAGACGCAGCTTTTCACCCTCTTCCTTTTCAGTCCAAAGCGTCTTGCCCAAGCGGCCTTTATTGCCATCAATCACCGCGCTGGCGGCGGCAAGAATATGCGGAGTGGAGCGGTAGTTCTGCTCCAAACGCACCACATGCGCTCCGGGAAAATCTGTCTCAAATCGCAAAATATTCCCGACTTCCGCGCCGCGCCAGCCGTAAATAGACTGATCGTCATCGCCGACGCAGCAAATATTTTGATGCGCCTGCGCTAAAAGCCTGAGCCACAAATATTGCGCCACATTGGTGTCTTGGTATTCGTCCACCAAAATATAGCGAAAAAACCTCTGATACTGGGCCAATATTTCGCTATTTTCTTGAAAAATTGTCACCACATGCAACAGCAAGTCGCCAAAATCTGCGGCATTTAAATCGCGCAGCCGCCTTTGATATTGCCCGTAGAGCTCGACGCCCTTGTGGTCATAAGCGCCGGCCTCGGAGGCTGGAACTTGCCCTGGCGTCCAAGCGCGGTTTTTCCAGCCGTCAATTATGCTCGCCAATTGCCGTGCAGGCCAACGTTTGTCGTCAATCTGTGCGGCTGCAATCAATTGCTTCATCAAACGCAGCTGATCGTCGCTGTCCAGAATAGTGAAATTGCTTTTCAGCCCCGCCAATTCCGCATGACGGCGCAGGATTTTTACACAGATTGAGTGAAACGTGCCCATCCAAGGCATGCCCTCCACCTGACCGATCAACTGACTCACCCGATCTTTCATCTCGCGCGCGGCCTTATTCGTGAAGGTGACCGAGAGAATTTGATTGGGACGCGCCGTGCCGGTATTGAGCAAATGCGCGATGCGCGCGGTGAGCGCTTTGGTCTTACCCGTCCCGGCCCCCGCCAGCATCAACACAGGTCCGCCGAGCTGCTCCACCGCTGCACGCTGCGCCGGATTTAGCCCGTCCATATAGCGCGTTGGAGGGGCGGCCATCGCCAATTGGCTCAAGCTGGGGGATGCGGCGGCCTCAAAGGCGTCTGATTCATCAAATCTGCTCATGAGGATAAACTAGCGTCATTTGTCCCAAAGTGAAACAATTGTTCGCGTTGTGTTCTTATGTTTTCTCAAAAATGCAAACCAATGCGAAAATAAGGCTTAAACTCGCAATTTAAATGATGTAAGCGCTTGCATATGGATCTCAACTCAAAATACCCCGCCATTTCAGACCTGCGTTCAAAAGCGCGCAAGAGAATTCCGCATTTTGCTTGGGAATATCTCGACAGCGCCACGGGCGATGAAAGCACATTGCATCGCAATCGCTCAGCGTTGGATGCCATCCAATTTGTCCCGCGCGGGCTTCGCGGCGAAATCAAACCGCAATTGGCGACAGAGTTTCTTGGCAAAACCTATTCCGCCCCGTTCGGCATTGCGCCGGTCGGTATGTCCGGGTTGATGTGGCCGGGTGCGGAAAAAACGCTGGCTGGGTTTGCGGCGGACGCCAAAATTCCTTACGGCATGTCAACAGTTGCGACCACCACCCCCGAAGACGTTGCCCCCTATTTGGGCGATATGGGTTGGTTTCAGATGTACCCGCCGCGAGATGAGGCCATTCGCAACGATATGATCCAGCGGGTGAAAAATGCGGGCTTTACCACTTTGGTGGTGACCATCGACGTCCCAGCCCAATCACGGCGCGAACGGCAGATACGCGGCGGCCTCGTGCAGCCACCCCGCCTTACGCCGCGCATTTTGGCGCAGGTGGCCGGCTGTCCAGAGTGGGCGCTGCGCACTGCGCTGAACGGCAAGCCGCGCATGAAGATGATTGAAACCTACGGCAAGGCCGTCATGGAAAGCGTGGCCTCCCTGCCCTCAAACAACCACGTCGGATATTTGCTGCGCACGGCACCAGATCATAGCTATGTCAAACTTTTGCGGGACGCATGGGATGGGCCTTTGATTGTCAAAGGCGTGATGTGCCCCGATGATGCCGCGCCGTTGCAGGGGCTTGGTGTGGACGCAGTTTGGGTCTCAAACCACGCAGGCCGGCAATTTGCTGGCAGCCCTGCGGCCATTGACATGCTGCCAGCCGTCAAGGCGGCGACCGACCTTCCGATCATTTTCGACAGTGGAATTGAAGGCGGGCTGGACATGCTGCGAGCGCTCGCATTGGGTGCAGATTTCGTTATGATGGGCCGAGCTTGGCACTATGCGCTTGGGGCTATTGGTGCAAAAGGTCCAGCGCATTTGTATGATATGTTGGTGGATGATCTAACCTCAAATATGATCCAAATTGCCGCAACTCATCTAAGAGATTTGCCTGATTTGCTGCATAAATATTAATTTATTCGCACAGCTCACCGGATAAGGAATTGTGTTTTACTGAGGCAAAACCCAGTGGAAAACGCGAGTTTTGACAATAAAAACTCAAAAAACAATTTGTAACCCTGGGTATTCTAGCTTTAAATGCTGCAACTGCATAGTACGAGGAACACTCATGGCCGACTTCAAAAAAATCTTGATTGCCAACCGCGGTGAAATTGCAATTCGCATCATGCGCGCGGCAAATGAATTGGGCAAGCGCACCGTGGCCGTCTATGCAGAGGAGGACAAGCTCGGCCTGCATCGTTTTAAGGCGGATGAAGCCTATAAGATTGGCGAAGGCCTCGGGCCAGTTGCCGCCTATTTGAGCATTGACGAAATTTTACGCGTGGCCAAGGCCTGCGGTGCGGATGCAATCCATCCCGGCTATGGCCTTTTGTCTGAGAACCCCGATTTTGTAGATGCCTGCACAGAAGCGGGCATTGCCTTTATTGGCCCAAAGGCAGAGACCATGCGCCAGCTCGGCGACAAGGCCAGCGCACGCCGCGTGGCGATTAAAGCACAGGTGCCTGTTGTTCCAGCCACCGACGTGCTTGGCGATGATATGGATGCAATCCGAGCTGACGCCGCAAAAATTGGTTATCCTTTGATGCTAAAGGCCAGCTGGGGCGGTGGGGGACGCGGCATGCGGCCCATCCGTAATGCTGAGGAGTTGGAAGAGAAGGTTTTGGAAGGCCGGCGTGAAGCCGAGGCGGCCTTTGGCAATGGTGAGGGCTATCTGGAGCGGATGATCCAACGGGCACGCCATGTGGAAGTGCAAATCTTGGGCGATAAATTCGGCGAGATCTATCATCTCTATGAGCGCGATTGCTCGGTTCAACGCCGCAACCAAAAAGTCGTTGAGCGCGCGCCGGCCCCCTATCTGACCGAGGCACAGCGGGCTGAGATTTGCGCTCTGGGCAAGAAAATCTGCGCCTATGTAAATTATGAATGCGCCGGAACCGTTGAGTTCTTGATGGATATGGACAGCCAGGAATTTTATTTCATTGAGGTCAACCCGCGGGTGCAGGTGGAGCATACGGTGACAGAAGAGGTCACCGGCATCGACATCGTTCGGGCGCAAATCCTCATAGCGGAGGGGAAACCTCTTAGCGAAGCCACCGGCACGGTCTGCCAGGAGGATGTTCAGCTGGACGGCCATGCGATTCAATGCCGCGTGACCACAGAAGATCCGTCAAACAATTTCATCCCCGACTATGGGCGCATCACGGCCTATCGAGGCGCCACGGGCATGGGCATTCGCCTCGATGGCGGCACGGCCTACTCTGGCGCTGTCATTACCCGCTATTATGATAGTCTGCTGGAAAAGGTCACCGCTTGGGCGCCGACACCAGAGGCGGCAATTGCGCGGATGGATCGGGCGTTGCGCGAATTTCGGATTCGCGGTGTCAGCACCAATATCGCTTTCGTGGAAAATTTGCTCAAACATCCCACTTTCCTAAATTACGAATATACCACCAGCTTTATCGACACGACGCCCGATCTGTTCAAATTCAGCAAGCGGCGCGATCGGGCCACTAAGATCTTGACCTATATTGCCGATATTACAGTCAATGGGCATCCTGAAACCCAACATCGGGCCCGTCCTGCCAGCGATATAAAGCCACCAAAAGCTCCAATTGCCCTCGGTGACCGCGCGGAAGGCACCAAGGATATTCTGACCGCACGCGGACCGAAGGGTCTGGCCGATTGGATGAAGGCGCAAGACCGCCTCTTGCTCACCGACACCACCATGCGCGATGGGCATCAATCGCTGTTGGCAACGCGTATGCGCAGCCATGACATGGTGAAAATTGCTCCGGCCTATGCGGCGGGGCTTTCCGGACTTTTTTCGGTAGAATGCTGGGGCGGCGCGACCTTCGACGTGGCCTATCGCTTTTTGCAGGAATGCCCGTGGCAACGATTGCGCGACCTGCGCGCCGCCATGCCCAATATCATGACCCAGATGCTTTTGCGCGCCAGCAACGGGGTGGGCTATACCAACTACCCTGACAATGTGGTACAATTCTTCGTCCACCAAGCCGCCGAAACTGGCATAGATGTCTTCCGCGTATTTGACAGCCTCAATTGGGTGGAAAACATGCGCGTCGCAATGGATGCGGTGATCGCAGCGGATCGCGTCTGCGAAGGCACAATCTGCTACACGGGTGATATCCTTAATCCCGATCGTGCAAAATATGATCTAAAATATTATGTCTCTATGGCCAAAGAGTTGGAAGCTGCGGGCGCGCATATGCTGGGGCTCAAAGATATGGCGGGTCTGCTGAAACCCGCCGCAGCCAAGGCTTTGATCGGCGCGCTGAAGCAAGAGGTCGGCCTGCCCATTCATTTCCATACCCATGACACCTCAGGCATTTCGGGCGCTACGGTTCTGGCCGCAGCCGAAGCTGGGGTGGATGCCGTAGATACGGCGATGGATGCCTTTGCCGGCGGCACATCACAGCCGGCTTTAGGCTCTATCGTCGAGGCTCTGGCCCATACGGAACGTGACACCGGCTTCGATATTGCAGAAATTCGCAAAATCAGCGGCTATTGGGAGCATGTCCGCGCGCAATACAGCGCTTTTGAAAGCGGCTTACAAGCGCCCGCCTCTGAGGTCTACCTGCATGAAATGCCGGGCGGTCAATTTACCAACCTAAAAGCCCAGGCCCGCTCTTTGGGACTGGAAGAGCGCTGGGAAGATGTGGCGCAGACCTATGCGGATGTGAACCAAATGTTCGGCGATATTGTGAAGGTGACGCCCAGCTCAAAAGTTGTCGGCGATATGGCCCTGATGATGGTCTCACAAGGACTAACCCGCGCGGAAGTTGAAGATCCGGCACGCGATGTGGCCTTTCCGGACAGTGTGGTCGATATGATGCGCGGCAATCTCGGACAGCCCCCCGGCGGATTTCCCGCAGGTATTTCGGCCAAAATTCTCAAGGGACAGCCGCCAATGACAGAACGGCCAGGGAAATCCATGCCAGCGGCCGATCTCGAGGCTCTGCGCGCCGAAGTCAGCGGAGTTCTCGAAGGCAAACAGGTCGATGATGAGGATTTAAACGGCTATTTGATGTATCCTAAGGTATTTCTGGATTACATGGGGCGCCATCGGACCTATGGCCCTGTGAGGGTGCTGCCAACTCAAACTTTCTTTTATGGCATGCAGCCCGGTGAGGAGATCACCGCTGAAATTGATCCGGGTAAAACCCTTGAAATCTTACTGCAAGCCGTCGGTGAGACCAATGAGGAAGGCGATGCACGGGTGTTCTTTGAGCTGAACGGGCAGCCCCGTGTGATCCGTGTGCCCAATCGCAAGGTGAAATCCACAGCCGCTGCCCAGCCCAAAGCAGAAAATGGCAATATCAATCACATCGGGGCTCCGATGCCCGGCGTTGTGGCCTCAGTTGCAGTTCTAACCGGAGCACAGGTCCACGCTGGAGATTTGCTGTTAACTATTGAGGCGATGAAAATGGAGACCGGCCTGCACGCAGAGCGCGACGCGGTCATCAAAGCTGTGCATGTCACACCCGGCGCACAGATTGACGCCAAGGATTTGCTGATCGAATTTGAATGATTGAAACGCTCCAAGAGGAGTGCCGATGGCTGAAAAAATCCTATTGATGTCAGACATTCATATCACGGAGCCAGGCACGCAGATCATTGGTTTAGATCCGGCGGCCCGGTTTCGGCGCTGTCTGGCCCATGCCGCTGAGCATCATGCGGATGCTGCACATCTATTCCTCATGGGCGACTTGACCCATCACGGGCAGGTCGCCCAATATAAAATTTTAAAACAATGCCTTGAAGATCAAACTTTCCCAGTCACGCTTATGCTGGGCAATCACGACCGGCGCAGGGCGTTTGCCGAGGTCTTTCCAGAGTGTTAGGCCGGGTTTAGCCAAGGCCATCATAGCTTTGGTGACACTGACGTGCTGTATCTCGACACGCTGGATGAGCAAGCCGAAGACCGGCACAGCGGACGCCTATGCCCAGACCGTCTCGATTGGCTGAAATCTGAGCTGGAGGCACGTCAGCGGCCGGTGATCATCCTATCCCACCACCATATGCTGCGCTCTGGGTTTGATGGGATGGATGCCATCCCTCTGAGAAACGGCACCGAAGTCGCTGATATGATTGCCGCCTCTGGCCGCTGCCAGATGGTGATCAACGGACATATTCATCGGATCATCGTTTCATCCTACCGGGGCGTAACCCACGCAATGATAAAAAGCCCCTGCCATCAAATGCCCATGGTTCTGGGCGCTGGGTCCTCGAGCCTCTCTGTCGCAGAACCGGGCGGCTATGGGGTTTTACTTTTAGATCCGATCGCGCCGTTGCTGCATCATGTGGATGTCGACCTGCCAGAATGTCCCGTTGTATGCGACACCGAATCCGAAAGTCGGATCTAGCAAAGTGGCTCAAGCAAAAATAATCTGCCAATTAGGGCATTTTACCCCTTGCAGGACAAAGCCACTGGGGCTATTTCAGCCTCACCAAACGGACGCGGGCGTAGCTCAGGGGTAGAGCATAACCTTGCCAAGGTTAGGGTCGAGAGTTCGAATCTCTTCGCCCGCTCCAATTGGTCAAAAACTCCCGCGGGCAACGCGGGTTTTTTTATGTCTAACGGTCGCGTCTATTTCTTCGCTCCCTTTGCATCACTTGCCCCGCCAAAGCACATTTCGTTTACAGGTTTGCTATGCGTTTTGCACATAGCGGGAATGCATCCTTAAGTATTGCTGCACTGCCGCATTTGCCGCTATTAAAGAGAAAGCTAGAATTTCCTCCCGAAATCGAAGCGTAGACTGGCGGTACCCTTCGGTACCGCCTTTTTTTTGCTTGAAACCATCCGCCACCCGCAGCGAGGCGACAGTTGTCAGTGCTTGCCCCTTCTCAACAGCGCACAAGCGGATTATAAGGCCCCGAAACATAAAGGGTAGACCATGCGCACAGTCCAAATTTCCCGCGATACCGCAGAGACTAAAATAACAGTCGACCTCAATCTCGATGGCACCGGCCTTTACGACAATCAGACCGGCGTTGGCTTTTTCGACCACATGCTCGATCAACTGGCCCGTCATGCCTTGATGGATATGACCGTGCGCTGCTCTGGGGATTTGCACATTGATGACCATCATACGGTCGAAGATGTGGGCATCGCCTTGGGTCAGGCTCTGACCCAGGCTCTGGGCGACAAACGCGGCATTCGGCGCTACGGCGATTGCCTGCTGGCGATGGATGATGCATTGGTGCGCTGCGCTCTCGATCTTTCCGGCCGTCCCTATTTGGTTTGGAACCTTGATCTACCAACCCAAAAAATTGGCACTTTTGACACGGAATTAGTGCGTGAATTTTTTCAGGCGCTCTCAACCCACGGGGGCATCACCCTGCATGTCGATAAATTGCACGGGATAAATAGCCATCATATTGCGGAGGCGGCCTTTAAATCCGTCGCCCGCGCGCTGCGCGATGCGTTGGAAACCGATCCACGCAAATCTGATGCGATTCCATCGACCAAAGGCAGCCTTTAAGCTTATGCTGACAGCCTTAATCGATTATGAGAGCGGAAACTTGCATTCAGCGCAAAAGGCCTTTGAGCGCATGGCGGCAGACCTGCCCAATGAGGAGGTCATTGTCACCTCTGATCCTGAGGTGCTGCGCCATGCGGACCGGCTGGTCTTGCCAGGGGACGGCGCCTTTCCCGCATGTAAAGCGGCCTTGGTGGAAAAAACGGGTCTGTATGAGGCCTTGCTGGAGGCGGTAGAAGAAGATGCCAAACCCTTTTTGGGCATCTGCGTCGGCATGCAAATGATGGCGCGCTTCGGCCATGAATATCAAACCACCCCCGGCTTGGGTTGGATCGCGGGAGATATCCGGCCGATTCAACCGACCGATTCCAGCCTGAAAGTGCCACATATGGGTTGGAATGATTTGGTGATTACCGGCGCGCACCCTGTGCTGGCGGGGCTAAAGACTGGCGATCACGCCTATTTTGTCCATTCTTATCAGTTTGTCCTCGAGGACATGACCCAAAGATTGGCGCATGTGGACTATGACGGTGAAATCTCTGCGATTGTCAGCTCTGGCACGCGTATCGGCATGCAGTTCCATCCTGAAAAAAGTCAAAGCACCGGGCTTCGCCTGATCTCAAATTTCCTCAATTGGCGCCCCTAGCGGCCAAACTTTACGCAAGGCGAGACCCTATGATCCTTTACCCCGCAATTGATCTCAAAGACGGCCAAGCCGTGCGCCTTTACAAGGGCGAAATGGACCAAGCGACTGTGTTTAACGATAGCCCCGCAGATCAGGCTTTGGCCTTTGAGCAAGCTGGCTGTGGCTGGATTCATCTGGTGGATCTCAATGGTGCCTTCGCCGGCACGCCAGTCAACGATGCCAGCGTGCGCGAAATTCTCTCATCTGTCTCGGTGCCATGCCAATTGGGCGGCGGAATTCGCGACATGGCAACGATTGCAGCCTGGATTGACCTTGGATTGTCGCGGGTCATCCTAGGCACAGTGGCCGTCGAAAACCCGGCCTTGGTGCGCGAAGCTGCAAAAGCGTTTCCTGGGAAAATTGCCGTCGGGCTTGATGCCCGCGACGGCCGCGTGGCGACCCGTGGCTGGGCCACTGAGACCGATATTATGGTGACAGATTTGGCCAAGCAGTTTGAACAAGACGGCATTGCCGCGATAATCTATACAGATATCAACCGCGATGGCGCCATGGGCGGGCCAAATATCGCCGCCACCGAAGCCTTGGCGCGCGCCGTGTCCATCCCAGTGATTGCCTCAGGCGGGGTTTCCAGCCTGCAAGATCTACGCGAATTGAAGGCCACGGGCGTGATCTCCGGCGCCATTTCAGGGCGCGCCCTCTATGATGGGGCGATTGATTTACCGCAAGCTTTGGCGGCGCTGGCAT
>Ga0209715_1002701_pt1 | contig 13230 bp, 10 predicted proteins | sample COGITO_mtgs_1205_2_FD_184809 | JGI IMG/M metagenome (GOLD analysis project Ga0209715, IMG submission 184809) | Pelagic marine microbial communities from North Sea - COGITO_mtgs_120503 (SPAdes) (version 2) | ecosystem: Environmental > Aquatic > Marine > Epipelagic ...
TGGAATCGGCTACCTGGCTCAAGAGGCCTCTGTATTCCGAAAATTAAGCATCGAAGACAATATTTTGAGTGTTCTTCAAATGACAAAACTCTCTAAAAAAGAACAAGTTGATAAAATGGAATCTTTAATTGATGAATTTAGCCTTGGACACATCCGAACCAACAGAGGCGATTTGTTATCTGGAGGTGAGCGCAGACGTACCGAAATTGCGCGTGCCCTCGCAACAGACCCTAGTTTCATATTACTTGATGAACCTTTTGCTGGCGTTGACCCTGTAGCGGTTGAAGATATTCAACGAATTATTGCCAAATTGACTAAAAAAAATATAGGCATCCTAATCACCGATCATAATGTTCAAGAAACATTAGCGATTACCGACCGTACCTATTTAATGTTTGAAGGAAGCATTCTAAAGGCAGGAGAACCAGAAGTGCTGGCTAGTGATGAAATGGTTCGTAAAGTATATCTCGGTCAAAACTTCGAATTGCGTAAGAAAAAGTTAGAATTTTAAATCCTTAGGACTTTTTTAAAAATGGCTTAAAAATTAGCTTCATTAGGCGCACGACTAAAAGGGCTGTAATTCCAATACTTAAGCCAAAAATCAATTCTCTTAATATCCCCGGAAAACCTTCTAAAAGGAGATGAAAAAAGTCTATATTATGAACGAATATGCCACCCGAAACCAGTAAAAGTGCTATGGTACCAACCACTGATAATGTTTTAATAACCACTGGCAAGGCATTGACCAATCCGACCCCCATAAAATGGAAACTATTTTTTTGACCATCACTCATTCGGATCAATTTAAAACCTAAATCGTCCATGCGAATAATCAGTGCCACAAGCCCATAAACTCCTGCAGTTGCTATCGTTGCAATAATGCTAACTACTCCTATTTGAACTCCAATGGTCTCGTTTACCACCGTACCAAGCGCAATGATAATGATCTCAACAGATAAGATGAAATCCGTTAAAATGGCGGATTTTATTTTCTTTTTTTCTAGTCGTAAAACAGCAGATTTTGGCAGTGCTTCAGTAGTGATTTTAGTGCCTTTCGTTTTATGAGGAAAGACAAATTCATAAATCGTTTCTGCACCTTCATACGATAAATAAATCCCACCAAAAATTAAAATTACTGTGACTGCTGAAGGTAAAAAGGCACTGAGTAAAAATGCAAAGGGTAAAATGATGAGTTTATTTAAAAAAGAGCCTTTTGTGATGGCCCATAATACGGGTAACTCTCTTGAAGATACAAAGCCAGATGCTTTTTCTGCACTCACCGCTAAGTCATCGCCGAGAATCCCAGCTGTTTTTTTGGCGGATACTTTACTCATCGTGAGGACATCGTCCATAAGAACCGAAATATCATCAAGAAGTGCAAAAAAGCCTGAAGCCATAAATTAGTGGTTTATAAATTATTTTGACATTAAAGACAAAATGATGTAGCTGATAATCACAAGTGGAATCCCAGCAAATTGAAATACGATTAATAGGACCAGCGATAAAAGAATCAAAATATAGCGCGAAGCATTGTCTTTAAAATTCCATGTTTTAAATTTTAATGCGATCAATTTAATGGGTGCATTTAACAAAAAACAACTCAAAATGGTCACGCCAATTAAAAACCAAGGATTTAAAATGATGGCATTTATAGCATCACTATTTTGAAAGTCTAAAATTAATGGCAACGCAATAATTAAGAGCGCATTGGCGGGTGTTGGCAATCCAATAAATGCATCAGACTGGTTGTCAGAAATATTAAATTTCGCTAAGCGATAGGCCGATGCTAAAGTAACTAACAACCCAAAATACGGTAGTAAATTGTGTGTTTCCCAAGAGGGTTGGGGTGCTAATCCTAATAAATAAAAAAGCACCAAACCGGGGACTAAACCACTGGTCACCATATCAGCCAAAGAATCCAATTGAACGCCAAGCTCACTTTGAACCTTTAATTTACGCGCTAAGAGGCCATCAAAAAAATCAAAGAAAATACCCAAGCATAAAAACAAAGCCGTTAGTTTCATCTGGCCTTCTAAGGCATAAATGACGGCAATGGACCCCGAGAATAAATTTAATAATGTTATAAAATTTGGAATATGTGCTTTCACAAGAAATTGTAATTAATTAGTAAAAATAATAAACTATTTTTGTTTTTGGTAAATAAACAACAATATCTAAAAAAAAATAGAGTTTATAGTAGTGTTTATTTAGTTGATTAAAAAAAAGCCCTTGCAAGTATTAAAACTAGTCTTAACGATTTTGACACCCTTATTTTTAGTGTCACAAACCTCTCGAAAATATTCGAATGAATTTATGAATATTGGGGTTGATGCTTCTGCATTGGGAATGAGCAATGCCGTGGTCGCCTCCACAGCAGACGTTAATTCGGGATATTGGAACCCAGCAGGTTTAGTGCATTTAGATGATAACCAAATTGCCTTTATGCATTCCAGTTATTTTGCAAACATTGCCAACTACAACTACATGGCTTTTGCCATGCCCTTAGACGATCTAAGCGCCATTGGGGTTTCATTAATTCGCTTTGGTGTTGATGATATTCTGGACACGACCAAACTCATCGATCAGCAAGGCGTGATCAATTATGATCGGATTAATTTATTTTCGGCTGCAGATTACGGACTTACCTTTTCTTATGCGCGAAAACTCCCCTTAAAAGGTTTGAATTATGGCGTTAATGCCAAAATAATTAGACGAATTATAGGTGATTTTGCGTCTTCATGGGGATTTGGTTTAGATGTGGGTATTCAATTTAAATACAATACTTGGAACTTTGGATTAATGGCCAGAGATATCACCACAACGTTTAACGCTTGGGCTATTGACGCCGATCGTCTGAAAGATATTCAAGATGCTATTCCCGGGCAAAATCAAGAGCCGCCAGAAACGACCGAATTAACGCTTCCAAAATTACAATTTGGGATGTCAAAACGATTCACCTTCCATTACGATTATACGCTTAGAGCCGAACTTGATTTAGTCACTCGATTTGAGCAAAACAACGACCTCATCTCTACGTCATTTGTGAGTATTAATCCAGCATTAGGGCTGGAATTTGGCTATTCCGATCTTGTGTTTTTAAGAGCTGGATTAGGGAATTTTCAAAATGAACTACAAATTGACAACTCTGAATCCTTAACATTTCAACCAAATTTTGGCGTCGGATTCAAATATAACGGCATCTTTTTAGACTATGCCTTCACCGATATTGGCGATCAAAGCGCCGCCCTATATTCAAATGTATTTTCTCTCAAAATTGATTTAAGCATCTTTAAATAATGATCATTAAAAAACGAACCATCCTTTTTCTTTTACTCATCACGATGACCGTGAGCGCACAGCTTCAACTCACACACGAGTCTGAAGTAAGCATCCTTACCTTCGGACCTGGCGCCTCGTTAAATGATGCTTTTGGACATACGGCCATTAGAATCAAAGATCCGCTCTATAATTTTGACATCGTCTTTGATTATGGACGGTATGATTTTGAAACCGAAGGTTTTTATTTGAAATTTGCCCAAGGAAAACTCGATTATCAAATTGGCAGGGCTGAATTTGACGCTGTTTTTTCAGATTATCAATATCTAAACCGAAGTATTAAGGAACAACAATTGAACCTTAGTACAGAACAAAAAACAGCATTTTATCTTTTTTTAACAGAAAATATTAAACCAGAAAATCAATCCTATCCCTATGATTTTTTCTATAATAACTGTGCTACAAAAATCATAGATGGTATTGAAACCATCCTTAACGACCCACTCGTTTATACCCCTCCAACCTCATTTGAACCACAAACTTTCAGGAATTTAATTCGATCTGATTTGAATCAAAACTCATGGGGAAGTTTAGGAATTGACATCGCCTTAGGCTCAAAAATTGATCAGATTGCGACGGTAGAAGAACATCTATTTCTACCTAAAAACTTATATATATTACTCGAAAACGCGCATACCAAAACAGGAAATACAGGCGTCGTTTCTGCTTCAAAAACACTTAGCCCCTCGGATGCTATTGCACACAACAACTTCTTTAGCAGTCCACTTTTTATATTAGGAATTTTAGCGCTTCTACTGCTTCTCATCACTTATAATGATTACAAAAAAAATAAGCGAAGTCACTGGTTAGACGTTTGTCTATTTGCCACGACTGGTCTTATTGGGGTTGGTTTATTATTACTTTGGTTTGCAACCGACCACTCCGCAACAGCTTATAATTACAATCTTTTATGGGCCTGTGCACTCAACGTGTTTTTCATTCCCTCACTATTAAAATCAAAACTCAATAATCGCGGATTGAGTTATTTAAAATTTCTTATTTTACTTCTTTCACTGATGGGATTGCATTGGATCACAGGCGTTCAATCCTTTGCGATTGGATTAGTTCCGCTTCTCATCGCTATTGGGATTCGATATTTATTTTTAATTCATCATTTCAACAAGGCAATTCGTGTATAATTATCCGTTATTTGCAAAAACAAAATTTTGAATTACCTCAACGTAGAAAACATATCAAAGTCGTACGGCGAACTCAGTCTTTTTGAAGACCTATCGTTTAGTATCCATAAAGATCAAAAAATAGCGTTTGTTGCCAAAAATGGGACTGGAAAAACCACAATTTTAAACATTCTTTCTGGAAAAGACGCTCCTGACACAGGTCAAATCGTGTATCGAAAAGGCCTGCGAACCACGTTCTTATCACAAGAACCTGTTTTGGACCAGGATTTGACGATCGAAGAAACGATTTTAAAATCCGACAACCCGATTTTAAAGGTCATAAAAACCTACCATGAAGCTCTTGAAAACCCTGAAGATAGTAATCTCTATCAGACCGCTTTTGATGACATGGAACGCTATCAAGCTTGGGATTTTGAAACCCAATACACACAAATACTTTTTAAGTTAAAACTAGAAAATTTAGATCAAAAGGTTCGGCAACTTTCTGGTGGACAACAGAAGCGATTGGCACTGGCTAATACGTTATTGAGTAAACCTGATTTACTAATTTTGGATGAGCCCACCAACCACTTGGATTTAGAAATGATCGAATGGTTGGAATCGTTTTTTGCGAAGGAAAATATCACCTTATTTATGGTGACACACGACCGGTATTTTCTGGAGCGTGTTTGCTCAGAAATTATCGAGCTAGATGAAGGTTGTATTTATAATTATAAAGGAAATTACTCCTATTACCTCGAGAAAAAAGAAGAACGGATTGAGCGGGAAGCAATTGAAACAAACAAGTCTAAGCAACTCTTTAAAAAAGAACTGGGATGGATGCGCCGTCAACCCAAAGCACGAACCACAAAATCGAAGTCAAGAATCAGTGATTTTCATGAAATAAAAGAACGTGCCAGCAAACGAAGAAACGATCATGAAATTCAGTTGGAAATCAATATGGAACGTTTGGGAAGTAAAATTTTAGAGATCCATAAAGTATCCAAAGCATTTGACGAAAAACTAATTTTAGACAAATTTGAATACGTCTTCCAACGCGGGGAACGCATTGGAATTATTGGTAAGAATGGTACCGGAAAATCCACATTCCTAAATATGATTACGGGTGGAATTCAGCCCGATAGCGGCAAAATAATTGAAGGCGAAACGATTAAATTTGGCTATTATACGCAAGACGGAATCAAAGCAAAGCCCATGCAAAAGGTCATTGACGTCGTTCGAGATTTCGGCGATTATATTCCCCTGATGAAAGGCAAACAAATTAGCGCCCAACAATTGCTCGAACGCTTTTTATTTAGTCGAAAAAAACAATATGATTTTGTCGAAAAACTTAGTGGTGGCGAACGCAAACGGCTGTATTTATGTACCGTATTAATTCAAAATCCAAACTTCTTAATTCTGGATGAGCCCACCAATGATTTGGATATTGTAACCCTCAATGTCTTGGAAAACTTCTTACTCGATTTCCCGGGTTGTTTGTTAGTGGTGTCGCATGATCGTTATTTTATGGATAAGATTGTTGATCATTTATTTGTATTTCGTGGCGAAGGCATGGTGGAAGATTTTCCAGGAAATTACTCCGATTTCAGAACGTATGAAGACAGTACACCCGTAGCCGCTGAACCCAAAAAAACATTGACGGCAAAGCCAACAGCCACAAATCAATCCGAAACAAAATTAAGTTTTAACGAGCAAAAAGAATTGAACAACCTTGAAAGTAAGCTGAAATCGCTTGAATTTGACAAAAAAGAATTGGAAGCAAAATTTCTGGTTCCAGACATTGATATGGAGACCATCAACACACTTTCAGAGGCGCTCAAAACCTTAAATGAAGTTATTGAAGAGAAGGAATTGAGGTGGATGGAATTAAATGAAAAACTGAATTGAATGTCCTTATATCATATTTAAAATTTTGGTGGCACTCCAAAAACGAACATGGTGTCCACTCCCCTTTTGTGTTTGATTTAGTGACCCAGTGTTTTTATGAGCGTACGAACCACAACGCCCATCAACATTTATCTAAACAAGACTCCAAGTCAAAATTTCTATATCGATTCGGCGCTTATTTTAAATTTGACCACTGTTTCATCCCGGATACCATCGATTCAAACCACAAATGTGCGTTGGCTTTAGAAACCACTTGCATCCCTTTTAATACAACCGATGCCTTGATCAACTCTGACGTTTCAATTTCTAAAGCCCCGAGTTGCATTTATTTAAATTCGGACTCCCTTGAACCTCATTCCATGAAACGTTTGATTGCACATTGTCATCGAGATTCAGTGATCATTATCAAATCAATTCGAGAAACCAAACAGCAGTTTGAGCAATGGAATCAGCTCAAAGCTTTAACTGAAATTTCTGTATCGATTGATACTTTTTATTGGGGACTCTTATTTCTTAGATCCGAACAACCCAAAGAACATTTTACGATAAGACTTTAATCTCTTGGGGAAATAAAATATTACTTTTAACTTTATGGCAGAATGAATTGGAGTATTTAAATCTATTAAAAAGAGATGCATTTCGAAAAGATTAATAAACATAAACAGATGAAAATTTATACAAAAACAGGTGATAAAGGCAGCACCGGACTTGTTGGTGGGACTCGGATACCTAAACATGATTTAAGAATTGAAAGCTATGGTACCGTCGATGAACTCAATTCGTATCTTGGTTTGGTCCGGGATCAAGCGATTTCCAATGACAGCAAAACAGCACTCATACAAATTCAAGAACAGTTATTTATCATTGGTGCCCTTTTAGCGACGGACCCTGATAAACTTAAAGACGACTCTAAAAGAAAACGTCTCGGAATCAGCTTCCTAAAAGCAGAATCAATTACATTTTTGGAAGAAAAAATTGATGCGATGAATGCCGCACTACCAGCACTGACTCATTTCATTTTACCAGGAGGCCATCAAACCGTGTCATTCTGTCATATTGCACGATGTATTTGTCGTCGGGCTGAGAGAAATGTCTCTAAACTCCATAGTACGCAACCCTTACAACCCGAACTCCTGGTCTATTTAAATCGCTTATCGGACTTCCTATTTGTATTGGCACGAAAATTGTCAAATGAGTTACAGGCGGAGGAAATCAAATGGATTCCCAATAAAACCACCTAATAATTGATTACAAAATTAAAAATTACTGTGTCACCATTTTTTAGTTTATCAGATGACATTACAACGTTCATAACTTTATTGATGAAATAAATGCTTTTTTACTTGATTTTTTCAACTAAAAAATTATTTTTGCAAAAATTAAATACTTCAAAAAATGTATTGGACATTAGAACTTGCCTCTTACCTAAGTGATGCGCCTTGGCCAGCCACTAAAGATGAATTAATAGATTATTCTATTAGAACAGGGGCTCCGCTCGAAGTTGTGGAAAACCTTCAATCAATCGAAGATGAAGGAGACTCTTATGACTCCATTCAAGAAATTTGGCCTGATTATCCATCAGACGAAGATTATCTTTGGAATGAAGATGAATATTAAAAACTCAAAAATTATTTAAAAAAGTCTCCTTCGAGGCTTTTTTTTTGCTTTATTTCACAAAGAAAATAACAACAAACTGTATCTTTGACTGTCTTTACATTTAAAGATTATTAAAATAAAAACCTATAATGAGTTTACTGAATTCGGTACTAAAAGTATTCGTTGGAGATAAATCCAAACAAGACGTCAAGGCGATCATGCCCGTCGTTAACAAAATAAAAACATTTGAAGCCGCCATTGCTGCCTTAAGCAATGATGCCTTACGCGCCAAAACTCAAGAATTCAAGTCGACGCTCGCAGCCGCTTGTAAATCGCTCGAAGATCGCATTGCAGAATTATATCTTGAAGCGGATTCGACCGAAGACATTGATCGAAAAGAAGATATCTATTTAGAGATTGATGGTTTAAGAGATGACGTTTACGCAAAAACGCAAGACGTTTTAGATGCAATCCTTCCCGAAGCATTTTCGGTCATCAAAGAAACCGCCAAACGATTTGTCAACAATGCTCAAATTGAAGTCACTGCAAGTACATTCGACCGCGAACTTTCGGGCACCAAAGACTATGTCACTTTAAACGATGAAAAAGCATTTTGGGCCAATTCTTGGGATGCCGCCGGAAAACCAATTACTTGGGATATGGTGCATTATGATGTGCAACTTATTGGAGGGGTGGCAATGCATCAAGGGAAAATTGCCGAGATGCATACTGGAGAAGGAAAAACGCTGGTTGCCACGCTCCCCGTCTACTTAAATGCATTGACAGGTAAAGGGGTTCACTTAGTAACCGTGAATGATTACCTCGCAAAACGAGATAGCGCTTGGATGGCGCCCATTTTTCAATTTCATGGGTTGACTATTGACTGTATTGATTACCACAAACCAAATTCTCAAGAACGTAAAAACGCCTATAATTCCGATATTACTTACGGAACTAATAATGAGTTTGGATTTGATTACTTAAGAGATAACATGGCAAATACGCCCGATGATCTCGTCCAACGTGCGCCTCATTATGCAATTGTTGATGAAATCGATTCGGTTTTAATTGATGATGCGCGTACGCCACTTATCATCTCTGGTCCTATTCCTCAAGGCGATCGCCATGAGTTTATGGAGCTAAAACCAAAAGTAGAAGACATTGTTAGCATTCAACGAAAATACCTAACCACCGTGCTTGTTGAAGCCAAAAAGCTAATTGCTTCTGGCGACACCAAAGAAGGAGGTTTTCTGCTACTACGGGTCTTTAGGGGGATTCCAAAAAATAAAGCCTTAATAAAATTTTTAAGTGAAGAAGGCATCAAACAACTGCTTCAAAAAACGGAGAATTTTTATATGCAGGACAACAATAGAGAAATGCCCAAAGTGGATGAAGAACTCTATTATGTGATTGATGAAAAAAACAATCAGATTGAATTATCGGATAAAGGAGTCGAATATTTATCTGGAAAAGACAATCCCGACTTTTTTGTCATGCCAGAAATCGGCATGGAAATTTCTAAAATTGAAACTCAAAACCTTGCCGCCGAAAAAGAAGCCGAACTCAAAGAAGAATTATTTCGAGAATTTGGAATCAAATCGGAACGCATCCACACGCTCAATCAACTCTTAAAAGCCTATGCCCTTTTTGAAAAAGACATTCAATATGTGGTAATGGAAAACAAAGTGATGATTGTCGATGAACAAACCGGACGTATTATGGACGGCCGTCGGTATAGCGATGGATTGCATCAAGCGATTGAAGCTAAGGAAAATGTAAAAATTGAAGCCGCAACACAAACTTTTGCAACGGTGACCTTACAAAATTACTTTCGAATGTACCGCAAGCTTTCTGGGATGACTGGAACGGCAATCACAGAAGCCGGTGAGTTTTGGGAGATTTATAAATTAGATGTGATCGAAATCCCTACCAATCGTCCGATTGCAAGAGATGATCGCGAGGATTTAGTCTATAAAACCAAACGTGAAAAATACAATGCGGTGATTGATGAAGTCACTAATTTATCGAAAGCTGGACGTCCGGTATTGATTGGAACGACCAATGTTGAGATTAGTGAATTGTTAGGAAAAATGTTGAGCATTCGCAAAATCCCTCACAACGTCTTAAATGCCAAATTGCACAAAAAAGAAGCCGATATTGTGGCTGAAGCAGGACAGCCCGGACAAGTAACCATTGCCACCAACATGGCGGGTCGTGGAACGGATATCAAATTATCAGAAGAAGTCAAAGCCGCTGGCGGTTTGGCCATTGTAGGAACCGAACGTCACGATTCACGTCGTGTGGATCGACAGTTAAGAGGTCGTGCTGGCCGTCAAGGAGATCCAGGAAGTTCCCAGTTCTATGTCTCTTTAGAAGATAATTTAATGCGTCTTTTTGGAAGTGAACGTATTGCCAAAATGATGGACCGTATGGGCCTTGAAGAAGGCGAAGTGATTCAGCATTCAATGATTTCAAAATCGATTGAACGCGCCCAGAAAAAAGTGGAAGAAAATCAATTTGGAGTTCGAAAGCGTCTTTTAGAATATGATGATGTGATGAACTCGCAGCGTGAAGTCGTTTACAAACGTCGCTACAATGCCCTCTTTGGAGAACGTCTACGCGTCGATTTAGCAAATATGATCTATGACACGTCTGAAATTATTACGGAAGGCAATAAGGCTAATAACGATTATAAAAACTTTGAGTTTGAATTGATTCGTTACTTTTCAATGAGCGCCCCTGTTTCAGCGGATGAATTTGCGAGTAAAACCACGCAAGAGATTGCAGGAACGGTGTATAAAACAGCCTTTCAACATTACCTCTCTAAAATGGAGCGAAATGCAGAGTTAGCATTTCCAGTCATTCAAAATGTCTATGAAACACAGCGTGATAAATTTAAGCGCATTGTGGTGCCTTTTACTGATGGTGTCAAGTCATTACAAGTGGTCACCGACCTCGAAAAAGCGTACCAAACCAACGGAAAACAACTGGTAACGGATTTTGAGAAAAACATTTCTTTAGCCATTATTGACGATGCTTGGAAAACCCATTTACGAAAAATGGACGAGCTGAAGCAATCGGTACAATTAGCGGTCCACGAACAAAAAGATCCTTTATTGATTTATAAGTTTGAGTCGTTTGAATTGTTTAAGGCCATGATTGATCAGGTGAATAAGGATGTGATTTCATTCTTATTTAAAGGCGAAATTCCACAGGAAACCGCCAATACCATTCAAGAAGCAAAATCGCGCCGTCGAGAAAACACACAAACGTCTAAGGAAAATATTCCAAATTTAGATGAGCGTTCGGCACAATCCAGAGCGGCAGGCAATACCCAACGTCAACCACAAACCGTGGAAACCATTGTGAGAGATCAGCCAAAAATTGGACGTAACGATCGTGTGACGATTAAGCATGTGATGAGCGGCGAAAATAAAACCGTAAAATACAAGCAAGCAGAACCATTAATTGCCAAAGGCGAATGGGTGATCGTGAATGAATAAATCCTCATAACTTGCAAAACTAAACGTTTAATAATCAGGTATTTCTTTGGAGATGCCTGATTTTTTTTTACTTTTATATCAGTCTTAGATCCCAAATCTGATTCTTCATAACCAATTGAACTCTACGTAAGCGATTATTTTACTTTAAAAACCTTTGGGTCTGCTCCTAGCAATCGCTACGCTTTTGCGTAGAGTTGAATTCATTTGTTTTTCAATTTAAAAAGACACCACCACACGAAAGCATTAATGTGGTAGCAAGGATTTATATATATAAAAAAAGCGATTCGTAAGAACCGCTTTAAATGTTTTCACAACGGAATAATCCTTATTGTGAATTGATTTCAAATTGTATTCAAATATATAAAAAAAAATCTACTTATGAAAAAAATATTAGGATTAGACTTAGGAACCAACTCTATTGGTTGGGCATTGACAACTCATGATTTTGAGTTAAAGAAAGGAGAAATAAATGGCTTAGGAAGCAGAATAATTCCCATGTCACAAGATATATTAGGAAAATTTGACTCTGGCCAGTCTCATTCGCAAACAGCAGAAAGAACAGGGTATAGAGGTGTTCGAAGATTGATTCAAAGAAATTTGTTGCGAAGAGAACGATTGCATCGAGTGTTGAATATTTTGAATTTTTTGCCAGAGCATTATGCGAATGCCATAGATTTTGAAAAACATTTTGGACAATTTAAAAAGGGGCAAGAAATAAAATTGAACTATAAGAAAACTATTGAGGGTAAACATGAGTTTTTATTTATGGATTCCTTTCAGGAGATGGTAAATGAATTTTTAAAAAATCAACAAAGCACCAAGATTCCATTAGATTGGACACTTTATTATTTACGGAAAAAAGCACTTAGCAAAAAAATCAGTAAAGAAGAATTGGCATGGGTACTTTTAAACTTCAATCAAAAAAGAGGCTATTATCAGTTAAGAGGTGAAGAAGAAGAAAACGAGACTAAAAAAAAGGAATATTATGCTTTGAAAGTTGTTGATTTAGTTGCTACTGAAGATAAAAATGCAAAAGGGACATGGTATCACGTTGTATTAGAAAATGATTGGATATATAAGAGGCAAAGCAAAGAACCTTTAGATAATTGGCTTGGAAAAATCAAAGAATTTATAGTTACAACTTCTCTAGGAACTGATGGAAAAGAAAAAATGGATAAAGAAGGGAATATTAGGAGAAGTTTTAGCGCTGTAGATTCTGAAAAAGATTGGATAGCTATAAAAAAGAAAACAGAACAGGATATAAAGGAAAGTTCTAAAACGGTAGGGGAATATATTTATGAAACACTTTTATCAAATCCAAAATCTAATCCTAAACCAAAAATACGTGGTAAACTTGTTAAAACCATTGAAAGAAAGTTTTATAAAGAAGAGCTACAGAAAATTTTAAAAACTCAAATAACATTTCATCCAGAGTTGCAAGATAAAAACGTATACAAAGCCTGTTTAAATGAATTATATCCTAGAAACGAAGCGCATCAAAACAATATAAAAAACAACGATTTTGAATACTTATTTTTAGATGATATTATTTTTTACCAACGTCCTTTAAAAAGCAAAAAATCAACAATTTCAAATTGCCCCTATGAATCAAGAGTTTTTTTAAAAGATGGAATAAAACAGGCGCCACAATTTTTAAAATGTATTTCAAAATCACATCCACTATTTCAAGAATTTAGGTTGTGGCAATTTTTAAGAAATTTAAAAATCTATCAAAAGGAAAACAACGAAAACGGAAAACTAGATGTAGA
>Ga0209715_1002729_pt1 | contig 13171 bp, 11 predicted proteins | sample COGITO_mtgs_1205_2_FD_184809 | JGI IMG/M metagenome (GOLD analysis project Ga0209715, IMG submission 184809) | Pelagic marine microbial communities from North Sea - COGITO_mtgs_120503 (SPAdes) (version 2) | ecosystem: Environmental > Aquatic > Marine > Epipelagic ...
ACAAAACGACCTTACTACGAAAAAATGAATGTTATTGAATTTCTAAATATATGCTCATTCGTAAAAGAGAAGCAGAAAGCAGAAGCAGCACAGCGTAGAATGGATGAACTAAAAAGAAGATGAGCGAAGGACTAGTAACCCCACATAGCACAATAACTCAAGTATTAGAGGACTTTGGTAATGAGATGCAAACAGACCTAAGAGCTGAGCTAGTAAAAGACAAAGCTTATGTTTCTGGAGACTTAGCAGAGCAAATAGATTTTAGTTCTATAATTGACGATAAAGGTTATGTATTTACGCTTAGACTTAAGGACTATTACGATTATGTGAATAAGGGGGTAAGTGGAACGGAGAGGAAAAGGAATACTCCTTACTCTTATATATCAAGCTCTAGAATACCTTTTTACTTTGCTAAACAATGGATGAATAATAAAGGGTTATTTGTGAATAAGGGAGCTACTATAACAAGTATAGCGGGCAAACAATACAAAGCAGGCTCAAGAGATTCTCAAGCGTTTGCAATGGCTAGAAGTTGGAAAGAGAAAGGAACTAAGGGCAACCACTTTTACGACAATGTAGTAACAGATGCAAGACTAGATAAACTTAAAAAAGACTTAGGTAAAGCAGCTTCAGGAGATTTAAAAATAGCATTAACAGACACATTCAAAAGACTTAAATAATGGCAATAAATATACTAGCAAACCCTAAAGACTTTGCGCCTGTTTATAACAAAATGGAGTACCTTATAGAATCGACTAATTCAGGAGAGCCTAACTATGCTTATTTAGTAGATATCTATATTAATGGCTCAGGAACTAAGACAGTACGTTTAAGAATACCACTAAGACCTTCTGACAGTTATGGCAAGGTAGATATCCATAGAGTATTAGAATCGGCTCTAACAAGCGACGTAGGTAATCCACTAGGAATACTAGGAACTTATGATGCTCCGAATAGCTCGCTATCTTATATTGTAGAATTTGGCGAGGAGTACGAAGTGGCTGGTGTGCTAACTCAGTTCCCAAATGAAGAAACAGACATAAGCAGAAAGGCTTTTAACGCCTCTTTAGAGAAGCGACCTTTTATTAATTGGGATGTAACAGAGTACGAAATGGATGGCATTACTAAGAAGTTTCTTACCAATATGCCTGACAATAACAAAGTATCTATTGAGTCGCATGGATGGTTGTATTGCAAGCCAATTATACCTTTAGCTAATTGTACAGTAATTACAAAAGATAGTGCAGGGGCTACTATTAATACTTTTGAAATAAATATAGCAGGAGGTGCTACAGATATTAAGTTTATACCTAGCTCTCCTGCTTCACTAAATAACATAGATAACGCTAATCTAATTACAGGATTGCAGCCTATTATTACCTCCGCTGTAGCATCTTATGAGTTGTATCTAGTTAAATTCTTTTTACCTGCTCCAGTATCTGAAACTAGAACCTTCGTACTAGAGGAAAGCTGTAAATACAATACTAATACTTTAATATTCCAAAACAACTTAGGAGCATTTGATAGCTTTACATTCTACTTAGGAGATATGTCAACTACAGCTATTGAGCGCAAAGACATGAAGGTAAACGTAGACACTGTAGTGGGTACTGACATTGTCTATAGTATGAATGAGAGAGAGAAGGTAACATACTATACTAAGAAAAGCGAAACTATTAAGCTCATGTCAGATTGGATAACAGAGGCAGAAAGCAACTGGTTACTAGAGTTAATGTCAAGTCCTGAGATATACTTGCAGGAGGGGAACGAATTAACAGCAGTAGCTAAGATTAAAGCTACCAATTACACTAAGAAAAAAGTAGTACGCGACAAGCTATTCAAAATTGAAGTAGAGCTAGAGCTAGGCTATGACGATTACAGACAAAGAATGTAAATGGTAAAAGAAAGGTTTACAATAGAAGGGATTGACATTCCAATAGACAAGGGTATAAGTACTGTGCTAACTTTTAGCATTAAAGATATTCAGCAACCTGACAAAGTAAAGTCTAGCTTTAGTAAGACTATTAAACTTCCTGGAAGTAAAGCAATAAATGATAAGCTAAATTTTGTATTTGAGGTTAATAGCGATTCTACATTTAACCCTAACTTAAAGTTGGATGCTGTTTATTACCAAAATGATATAGCGGTCTTTAGTGGGTTTATTCAATTAAAAGATATTCACAAAAAGGACTATAACCAAGTAGAATACAGTGTAGTGCTATTTGGAGAAACAGCTAACATCTTTAGAGAGCTAGGTAACAAGTTTCTAAATGACTCAGGCATGAACTGGCAAGAGTTAGACCACGACTATACAAGGGTTATTCAAGAGAATAGTTGGGATACTAGCTACATTCTTAATGGAGTAGTTACACCTTTCCAATATGGAACTGGATACACCTACCCAATGATTAACTACGGAAACGATACAGACATAGATGTATACAATGTTAATGAGATGTTTCCTGCTGTTTATGCAAAGGAGTACATAGACAGAATGTTTGCGGATTCGGGGTTTACCTATACATCAAATTTCTTTAACGCTTCATTATTCAGACATTTAATTATTCCTTTTAATGGTAAAGAATTTAGCCCTTTACAGTCTACTTTATTAGATAGAACTATAGAAGCAGATACTCCATTATTTGTATCTAGTGGCTTAGACAATTATACTTTAGATAGTTCTTTATATTCAGCGTTAGACTATCAAACAAACACTATAAGACTAAGCAATGAGATAGTCGATGCAGACAATCAATACAACCCCGCTACAGGAACTATTACAGTCGGAGCTAACGGAATATATCGACTGTCTTTTGATGTAACGCTACAAATAGACATTACTCCAGATGCAGGAGTAGCAGCAGCAGGAGATGTTGTAGGCGGAGCTGACTATCCTTTGTTTATTAATAAGTTTGGTTTAAAGGTTAACGGAGTAGATGTTAACACTTCTACAGCTCATGCTTACGCAACTAATCTATCTCCTGCAGTAACCTATTCTACTGCAAACCCTACTACTTACCCAGACACTAATTTTAGAGATAGCGATGGATTGACAGATAGAAACTATAACCCTCCTAACAAATATCAATTAAATGTAGATATACAGTTACAAGCGGGCGATGTTATTACTATAGACTTATTGACAGCGTGGGATGGGTTTGCATACGCAGACAATTCGGTATCTCCTACTATTTACTATCCTTATATAGATTCAGATATTTTTAACGCTCCAAACTTAGGCTATTTTGCAGACTTCAAGATTATAATGTCAGACGCTTTCCTTTCGTTTAATGTAATAGACTCCTATTATGCAGAAGGGGATACGATAGACATGTTTACAGCAATACCCGACAAAGTAAAACAAAGAGACTTTCTAACATCAATTATTAAGATGTTTAACCTCTACATGGTTCCTGACGAAAACAATCCTAAGAACATAATAATAGAACCTAGAAAAGACTTTTATACTACAGACATACTAGACTGGAGCGATAAGCTAGATTATTCTCAGGAGCATACTTTAACACCAACTGCAGTAACTAATAAACAAAAATACATATACACTTATAAGAAAGATGCCGACTATTACAATAAGAAGTATGAAGATAGTTGGATAGAAGTTTATGGCACTAGAGATGTTTTCCTAGAGAATGACTTTAATAAGACAGAGCATAAAACAGAGTTAATCTTTTCTCCTACTCCAATGGTAGGACAACTAGCTAACAGTAGAGTAGTAAGTACTATAATTGATGTAGATGAAACACTACAGCAAAAGACTATCAAGTCTAATATTAGGATACTTTACTACTCAGGTTTAAAGAACAGTAGCAATAACTGGATACATGAAGCACTAGCAGGAAACGTATATAGAGGCGAGTACCCGTATGCAGCACATTTGAACGACCCTTACACACCGACTATAGATATTAATTTCGGCTTGCCTAGAGAGATATATTGGGATAGCACATACGGAAGTATTACGATAACAAATGCAAACCTTTATAACACATATCACAGAAAAGAATTAGAGCAACTTACAGATAAAGACAGTAAGATATTCAAAGGATATTTTTTATTGAATCCTACAGACATAGCAAACCTATCTTTCCAACCTTCTTACTTTTTTGAAAATGAATACTGGACACTACACAAGGTTATGTATGCAAGCTCGGAATACAAACCTAGCAAATGCGAGTTTCTAAAACTAAAAACAGTACCTACGCCAACAGTTATAACTGAGGAAATAATAGGAGTAGGCAGAGGCTTTATAGGAGACGAGGAAACGCCTAAGATGTTTCAGGATGTACTTTCTGGAAACAATGTGCTAAACATGAAGTCTAGCCACGTAGACGGATTAAACAACTTTATAGACAAGTCTGCAATGTTTGTAGATATTAAAGGAGATAACAATAAGGTATTTACAGAAAGTAAAAACATAACTATTCAAGGAGATAACAATGTAGTTGAATCTAACCTAGAAAACATAACTCTAATTAATACCAATGGAGTAACCGTAACAGAGTCGAATGTAACTTACATTAATGGAGAGATTAAAGGAACTGGTAGCGTAGAAACTATTAACTCTAATACTACAGCAGACGAAAAGGTTAGTACTTACTTATGCGATACATCAGCAGGAACTATAGCAGTTTCATTGCCTGACTTTCCAACAGTCGGAAAGGTGTGGAACTTTAAAAAGATAGCAATAAACAATACAGTGCAAATAAGAGTAAATGCACCTAACTCAATAGATGGGCTTTTAGTTAAAAACATAACAGCTTTAAACAACTCCTATACTTTACAATTTGATGGAGCAACCTATAAAATAATATAATGACATACATACCAGACATATACTCAGGAGTCAATTACATAGCTCCTAACAACATTCTAACTATTAACCAATATAGTCAAATGATTAACTACGGAGGGTTAACTATCTCAGGGGTTCTAGTTATCAATGGAGACTTAATATTAAAATAAAAAGACAATGGCAAATATACAAATAGGCACAGCAGATGGCTCTACTTTAGGCAACCCTCCAAGCGGAGACTTTTACATCTTTATAGATAGTAACAATGCGAACGCTTACACTTTACGAGACAACGTAGGAACAGACACTATATTGGGAAGTCCTAACCCTGCAACTTTATACGGTCTTTATTCGCAAACAGTACAGAGTTCAACCATTACAAACACAGTAACAGAAACAAGCGTTATAGGTTCTGGAGTAGGTAGTTTGACTGTACCTGCTGACTTTTTTACTGTAGGCGACTCTTATCATGGTAAAATTGGAGGGGTTATTTCTGCTCAAAACGGAGATGACATAACTTTAAGAATAAAAACAGGTGCAACAGTATTAGCTTCTACAGGAGCAATAACTTTAAGTCCAGTTACTGGTTTAGGATGGGAGCTAGAGCTTGACTTTACAATAGCAACTATAGGAGCAACTGGAACTATTTGCACAAATGGAAACTTTGCGTATAATAGGGACACAGGAAGTTTAGAGGGTTTTGTATTCCAAGACGTACAAGCAATAGACACTACTGCAAGCAATACGCTAGACATTACTGTAGAATGGGGACAAGCTAAGACTCAAGACCAAATATACAGCGCAAACTTTGTATTATTTAAAACTTACTAGACATGGCAGATGACGAAATAGCGTTAAAAATAAATATAGATGCCGACACATCTAACATGACCTTACAGGAGTTGGAAAAACACTTCGATGCAATGCAAACTAAATTAAAAGGAGTAGGCAGAGGTAGCGAGGAGTTCAAACAACTATCTACAGCTATGGCTGGCACTACTGCCGAAATAAAGAATATAGAACTAGGCTTTGAAGGATTAGACCGTAGTCAGGTAGCTTCGGAATTTGGAGCAGTAGCAGGGGGCATCGGAGAAATGACAGCCTCTTTGATTTTGTTAGGTGGAGAAAGCGAAACTATAGAGCAAATTGGTAAAAGCATACAGACAGCTATGGGCGTTTCGATGGCGTTTAAAGGCGTAACTGAGGCATCTGTAGCAGCTCGGAAGTTATGGAATAGCTCAATTAAAACATCTAACATAGCAATTAAGGCAAATGCTGTAGTTACATCTATTGCAGCAGGAGTAATGAAGATATTCAAGACATCTGTAGATACTACCTCGAAGTCTTTTAAAACTTTAAAAACAGCTATTGCTTCAACTGGTATTGGTTTGCTAGTTGTGGGCGTGGCTGCTTTAGTAGCAAACTTTGGTAAAATTAAAGATGCGATTAATGGAGTGTCTGCTGCTTCAAAGGATTTGCTAGAAGCGACTAAATTAAACAAAGAAGCTAACGAGGATAATGTAGAGGCAATAAACAACTCTAACAACCTACTAAGACAACAAGGTTACACCGAAAGGGAGATAATCAACATGAAGATAAAAGCTAACAAGAAAAACCTTGAAAGCCAGATAGCGGAGTTTGAAGCTACTAAATTAATCAACAAAGAAAAGCTAGAAGGTTCTAAGAGGAATCAGGAAATGCTACAAAATACTTTAGAGATTTTGTTTATAATACCTAGAACTATCCTAAAGTTAGTTGACTTTGTTACCAAGCGATTTGCTGACATGATTAACGACATCACTCAAGACCCTATAATGAAAAGGGTGCTAGGACTTGAGCCTGTTAACTTTGATTTTGGTATAGCCGAAGGAGCAGACGAGCTACTAGACCAAGCAACTAGATTCATTTTTGACCCCGATGCAGTAGATGAAGCAGGGAAAGCTGAACAGAAAGCATTAGAAGATAATCTATTAAAACAAAGAGATACAATAGCGGGACATGAGTTAGCACTATTAGACCTAGACAAAAAAGCTAGTGCCGACTCTAAGAAAGTAACAGACGATGCAGATAAAAAAGCAGCAGCAGATGCAGAGAAAGCAGCAGCAGATGCTATTCAACTAGAAAAGGATAAGAACCAATTACTAGAAGATTTAGAAGCTAAAGCAATAGAGGACAAAACTACTAGAGCTTTAGCAGAATTAGAAATAGCACAGGAAAGGGAAAGACAGCAACTTATAGAAAAGTATGGCTTAGATACTGAATTACTTAAGGCTTTAGAAACAGAGCAACTGTTACAAATGAATACTTTAATAGCCGACATAGAACAGGAGGCTAGAGAGAACAAAGCAACACTAGACCAAGAGGCTAGAGATAAAGAGCTAGAAGCAGACCAAAAAGCTCTAGACAAAAAGAAAGCGCAAAGAGATAAAGACTTTGCTTTAGCTACAGCAGCAGTAGGAGCTTTATCTGCATTAAATAAAGCAGCAACTGACACAGCTCTACTTAATGCAGCAGGAGATGAGGAGAAAAAAGAGAAGATAAGAAAGGCTAGTTTTGAACGTGAAAAGAAACTAAATATAGCTATGGCTGCAATTAACGGAGCGCAAGCAGTCTTAGCAGGGTTTGCTCAAGGTGGCTTACCTATGGCTATAGTGGCAGGGGTTACAGCAGCAGCACAATTAGCAGCAATAGTAGCAACTACTTACCAAGGTGGAGCAGGAGCAGGAGTAGAAACACCAACTGAAACTACTCCAGATGGAGCAGGCGATGCAGGAGGTGGAGTACAATTAAGTCCAGTAAGTAACACTAGCACTATACTAGGAAACCAACAAGTATATGTGACTGAAACAGATATAACCAACACACAAAACAATGTAAGCGTAATTGAAGAAAGCGCAACTTTTTAAAATATAACACAATGGAAAAAATAGAAGTATTTGAATTAGTAATAGACACCGATGACGAAAGCGGAAATTCTGCAATAAGTTTTGTAGATAGACCTGCAATAGACAGTAACTTTATAAAGTTCTCAGAACAAATAGAGCATAAGTTTAAAATTAAAGACGAGGAGAAGCGTATTGTGGAAGGGTACTGCATGGTTGCGGAACTTTTAATTGCTCGCGTAACAGACGAAGGAAAGAAATTTTTTGTAAAATTCTCAGCTAAGACTATAGAACAAATTAGAGAAAAGCAAAGCCGACTAGGATTAAACAACAGTTTTAACTTAATGCACGATTCAGAGAATAAAGCGGAGGGTGTTTATATGTTAGACAATTTAATTATAGACAATGAAAGAGGTAAGGTAGCACCTAAAGAATTCGAGAAAGTGCCTAATGGTTCTCTGTGGATAAGTGCAAAAGTTGATAACGATGAAATATGGCAATCTGTAAAGGATGGAACTTTTCAGGGCTTTAGTGTTGAGGGTATGTATAAGCAACTAGAAAGCGTATCAATGGATGAAGATGTAATTAATAAAATAATCAAAACTATACAAGACTTTGAAAAAAGTATAGAGGACAATGTACAAGTAATAAATAATAAAACAATAGACAATATGAGTAAAGAAACTTTAGACAAAGTAAAGAGCTTAATCTTCGGTGAAGAAACAACAGAGGTAGCTGTAGAGGCAACTCCAGAAGTAACTGAAATTAAGTTGATGGCTGCTGAGTTAGCAGATGGAACAATGGTAAACATAGAGCCTGCTTTAGAAGTTGGTGCAGTAGTAACTGTTGAGGTAGAAGGAGAAGTAGCTCCAATGCCAAACGGAGAGTACCCACTAGCAGATGGAACAGTAGTAACTGTAATGGAGGGAGCAATTTCTGACATTAAAGAAGTAGAAGCAGAGGAGGAGGAAGCAATGGAAACAGAAGCAACTCCAAAAGCAGAAACAGTAACAGAAGCAAAAATCAGAAAGATTATTGAATCAACTGAAACTGTATTCGCAAAGGTTGAAACTTTAGAAACTGAATTAGAAACAGTAAAAGCAGAATTTGCAAAGTACAAAGCAGAAGCAGATACAAAAGAGAAAGCTATGTTTTCAGCAGTAGAGGAATTAGCTAACGAATCTAGCGTAGCACCAATTAAGAAAAAAAGAAGTGGTGTAATTTCACCAAAAAAGAAATCAATTTTTACAGTAAATAAATAAACATTAAAAAAGAAACATTATGGCATTTGACGTAACGGCACTTAGTGCATACATTGAACAAATGGACTTTCCTTTAATTGCACAGATGCAAGCGACAGGAGGTTTAGCAGAAAAAGTAAACATTCAAACAGGAATCAAAGGTAGTTCAAACTTACAGTTTTTATCAACTGATGTTGTTTTTGGAGCAGATGGCTGCGCTAGAATAACAGGAGATGAAACTACATTTACCCAAAAAACTATCACAGTCGGAGCTATTCAAGTAGCAGAAGATTTATGTATTAAAGACCTTAATGGATACTGGGCGCAAGTTCTAGTGAAGAAAGGTGCAGCAGGAGAGGAAGAAATGCCAATGGAAATTGAAGCAGTTTACATGGAAAAGAAAATGAACGCTTTAAAAAACCAGCTTGCAATTTCCGACTTTCAAGGAGATTTACTTTCAGCAACGAACAACCTATCATTTTATGACGGCTTGCTAGTTCAAGTAGATGCTGATGGTACTGTAGTAGATGGTAACACAGGAGCGGTAAATGTGGCAAGCGGTATAACAACTGCAAATGTACTAGACATCTTAGATGGAATGTGGGAGTCTATTCCTGACAATATCTCAGATGCAGATGATTTATCTCTTTGGGTTCCAACATCAGTTTACAAAAAGTATGTAGTAGCATTGAAGAACGCTAACTTATTCCACTACTCAGCAGATGGAGAGCAAGAGTTCTTATATGGTACAAATGTAAAACTTTGTAAAACTATCGGACTACCCGGAGCAGCAGGAACAGAGAGAATGATTTTGGCTAGAGATAGCGGGATAACAGTAGGTCTTGATGGAGATTCTGATGAAGATTCTATGACTGTGAGATTAGACCCAGTATCTGAAAGAAGCATCTTTTTCGATGTTAATTTCAAGCGGGGAATTTCTTATAATTTTGGGTCAGAAATTGTACAATTTACATTAGTACCTTAATAGGACTTTAACAATTAACTAAGAGAGGGGTGGGTAAAATACCTTACCCCTTTTTTTATAAACACTAAAAAAAATAATATTATGGCTTGTAATTTAACACAAGGGAGAGCGATTGACTGTAGAAACTCCACAGGAGGCATCTCAGAAATTTTAATTGCTAACTTTGGAGATATAACAATAGGAACAGTAGCATCTGGAGTAATCACAGCATTAACTCAAGCAGCAGCTACTAACTTTTACCGATACTCTTTAGAAAAGGAAAACGGTTCTTTAATAGAAACTCACACAGGTTCTTTAGAGAATGGAACTAATTTCTATGAGTCAGTATTAGAATTTAACACTAAGAACTTATCAGCAGCAGAGAACGAGGAGTTAACACTTTTAGACCAAGCTCAGTTATTCGTAGTAGTCAAAACGATGAATGATAAATATTTCACAGTTGGAGCATATCATGCAGCGGATAAATTAAGCGGTACAGCAGTTACAGGAATGGCTATGGGAGATTTAAATGGCTATACCTATTCAATAAGCTCTAAAGAAGCAAAGCGGATGCTCGAAGTAGATTCTACAGTAATCGCAGGTTTAACAATCGCATAGTTTTAACCAACTAATTAAGGAGAGGGTAGCATTAATTTGTTACCCTTTTTTTATACTCAAAAATAAAATACTTACAAAAAAATTAGGTTTTGTCAATAATTGCTTAGAGCCATTTTAAAGCGTTCTAAGGCACTTTCGCCTTTCGCTAGTATGCTAGTATTAAAAAAAATAGTTCGTTAAAAGCCTATTTCTATTGGGCTGTAGAGCTAAAAATAATTAGTTAAAAATTAGGTTTATTAAAATATTTTTATTAAAGGCATTTATTTTATACAACTATTAATTTTTTTTACAATAGATAATATGGAGTTAAAAGATGAATATAAAAGAGGCGGTTCTGTCTATCATAAAGTAGTCGGACACGTTACCATAGTAAACGATAAAAATGAGTTTGCTAAATACAAAAAACTAGGTTTAGATGTTTTCAAAGTGGAGAAAAAAAAGAAGGAAAAGAAGGAACAAAAAGATTCTGAATAATGCCAATTTTGATAAACGAAAATACGACAAGCAATCTAACTTTAACGCTAAAAGAAAAGACTACCCTTTCTACTCCCGTTTATTTATTTCAGTTTAGAAATGTAACCGAGAAAGTTAGCTACTATTGTATAATGTCAGACACTAGCTTATACAAAGACAGATACAACGAATTTGTATTTACAGAGGGAACAGACCTACCATTAGCAGGAGAGCTTATATTAGGCGCAGGCGGTCAATACGAATACTTTGTTTACGAACAAACTAGCTTAACTAACCTAGACCCGACCTTAGCAACTGGCTTAGTAGAGTCTGGACTAATGGACTTAGAGCGTGCAAGTACTACCTATAATCAGCACGACATAGACATAACTTACAAAACGCATCAAGTAACATGATGAACAAAGAAAATATTTTAATCTTTAATTTTGAAGCTAATAAGCCTCCAGTATTTAAAGAGGAACGAGGGAAAGACTATATTGTATATGGCACAGAAGCACCTTATAAGAATTTATACCCTGACTATTTAGTAGAGCTTTACAATACAAGTGGAAAACATAACTCTATTGTTAACGGAAAGACTAATTACATAAGCGGTAGAGGTTGGAAAGTAGACCAAACAGTTAGAACGCTTGAGGACAAAGTTAAGCTAGAAAACTTTATTAATCACGTAGGTAACGATTCACTATTTGAGCTTACAAAAAAGATAGTAAAAGACAATGAGCTATTTGGTGGTTATGCTTTAGAAGTAATTGTTACTAAAGATGGCAAAGGTTTAATTATAAACCATATTGACTTTGGAGATATACGAGTAGGCGTAGAGGAGGATACTTATTTTTATACATCAGACTGGGCAAGTAGAAAGCCTACAAGTAATGAAGATTTTGAAACTTTAACCTCATTTCCTTTCGATGGTTCTGCTGTAAAAGGCGAAAGGTACATTTGTTATTACAAGAGTTATAGACCAAATCTCAAAGAGTATCCCTTGCCAAATTACATAAGCGGGATAAATTACATAAAGAGTGATTATGAAGTATCTAATTATGTATTGAACTCAATATCAAATGGTTACAGTGGCGGTACGATTTGGAACTTTCACAATGGGCAACCTACTCAAGAAGCTCAAGCCTACATTAAAAAGCAAATTAAAAATAAGCATCATGGTAGCAATAATGCAGGCGAGCCAGTTATAATATTCGACGATGGAAAGGAGAAAGGAGTAGAAATAATATCTACTAATCCTAACGGTCAAGACGATAAGTTTATTAATCTTAACCAACAGATACAAGACGAAATATTTACAGCTCATGGAGTAGATGCTTCTGTATTCATTAAAACAGTAGACACAGGCTTTAGTAATAACGCAGACGAGCTTAGAGTAGCTATAGAGGCAATGAATAGTAGTTACATTGAGCCTAACCAAATCATGTACGAGAAGTTGTTTAATGACTTTGTAGTATTACTTGGAATGCCTAGCGGTTTAAAGATTGAAAAGATAGCACCAATATCTACACCACTTAGCGAAAATGCTTTGACTGCTGTAATGACTACAGCCGAGATTAGAGAAATGGCAGGACTACCTCCATTAAAAGCAGAGGAGCAATCAGGAGGAGCAGCAGATGCACTAGCTACATTATCTCCATTGGTTGCTACTAAGGTACTAGATAATATGACTGCTGAGGAGATAAGAGGCTTAGTAGGTTTGAAAGGTACGCCAACTATAACTAGAACAGAGTCAAAGTTTAGCAATGACGAATTAGAATTAGCATTTAGTAAAATAGGTTATACAGACGACCAAATAGAAGTAATAGAAATATTTGATATTGATTATAACCCTTTCGACTTTGCGGATATGTCTCCAATAGATGGGCAAGTTGTAGATATTATTAAAGCTAACCCAGAAGTAACAGTAGAGGAGATAAGCGAGCAAGTAGGAGAAACGCCTAGCGAAGTTCAAAAGAGAATAGATAGACTTGTTAAGAATGGGTTACTAGATTTGAACGGTACGAAAATAGAAATAACGGAGGAAGGGGAGCAAGAAGTATCTGAACTAATTACAGTTTACAAATATGCTAAAAGAGCCGACATAAGCGGTAACGAAATAATCGCAGGCACTAGAGACTATTGCAGAGATATGTTAGCTAGAGATAAGAGCTACACTAGACAAGAGCTTTTAGGAATG
>Ga0209715_1002746_pt1 | contig 13113 bp, 6 predicted proteins | sample COGITO_mtgs_1205_2_FD_184809 | JGI IMG/M metagenome (GOLD analysis project Ga0209715, IMG submission 184809) | Pelagic marine microbial communities from North Sea - COGITO_mtgs_120503 (SPAdes) (version 2) | ecosystem: Environmental > Aquatic > Marine > Epipelagic ...
GGTGTCGAAAAACAAATTCTAAAAGGAATCATCATTATATTTTGTCAATAGTTAAGGCTATTTTACAATTATATTCCGAAATCAATAATTTTTTATCTATTATTTTGTGATATTAATTATTTGTGTTAACTTTATTGCGCTAGTTAAAGAAAAAAAGTATTTTGATTTCCCCTATTCACGTACACATTATTAAAAATTAATAAAGCGATCACCTATACGTGATGGCTATTTTTTGTGGTATAAAATCGGTGTTGAACTTCTTTCATATTTTTTGATTCTTTTCTAGTATTGTAATTATTAATCTTTAAAAACCCCCTATGAAAAAGTTGTTTTCTATTACTTTACAAACTATTTTTAGTTGTTCATTTCTATTTCAAGAAATACCAAACACGCTACCTTCCTTTTCTGAAGCCTTTGTTTAAATAAAATGTTCAAATATCTGGGCATCCTGTTGTAGCGTTTTCTCAAATATTTTGGGTCCGATATTGCTATTCAACAAAAAAAGAACTTGGAATTTTATATAAAAATAGTCCCTTCGTTGGGTAAGATTTTCTGTGTTTTTGGAATAATTCTAAAAATATGAACCCTAATTTAAATATTAAAACTTTTTAATTTAATGAAAAAATTTTCACATCCATTAGCTTTAATTGCATTCGTACTGTCTATTATCGCTTTTTTTAATACTCAAAATTCATCAGAACTAGTCTATGTAGATGTTAATAAACTATTAGACGGTTATAAAAGAACGAAGGTGGTTCGCGCAGCATTTGAAACGAAAGCGAAAACCTTAACTGCAAATGTAGATAGTTTAGTTGCAGGTTGGCAAACCGATTTAAAAGACTATGAAAAAGAGCGTTCTAAATACTCTAAAAGAGAACGGGCTTTAAAACAGGAGTTGTTAGCTAATAAACAACAACAAATCAATAACTACCAACAAGCCATCCAAAAACAAGTACAAGAAGAAGATAAAAAAGCCACTCAAACAGTTATTAATGATATTAATGACTTTGTAAAAGAATATGGAAAAAAGAATGGTTATAAAATCATTTTTGGAGCAGGTGGTAGTGGAAATATCATGTACGCTGATCAAACAAGTGATTTAACAGAAATAGTTTTAGAGGGTTTAAATGCTGAATTTGAAGGAAAATAAATAGAAAGAAAATATGAAAAAGTTTATTGTTATCTTCTTGTTGGTTCCACTTTTATTTAGCTGTTCTACAAAAGTATTTGATACTAGTGAAGAACTTTGGAATTATCTAAAAGATAAAGATAACGGATACTTACAAGAAAAAAATATCAATGGCTATAATTTTTCTTTGCTATACAAACCTACAGATCTTTTAGTAATTCAAGAATTGGAAAAACACCCAACCCCAGAAAAAATAAAAGCGTTAAAAGTAAAATATAAAAAGCAGCTCTATTTTACACTATCGATGTCTAGAAATGGAAAAGAATTGTTAAGTACCACACCCAAAAACCGACAAGAGTTTGGGGCAATGGTTAATCAATTGTCTTTTGGTATGCGAAACAAAGTACACTTATTTACCCAATCTAAAGATACCATTGAGTTGTTAGATTATAATTACCCTAGAATGTATGGTATGAGTCAGGCTACCACCATGCTGTTTGTATACCCTAGAGATAAAAAATACCTAAAAGAAGCAACGCTAAACTTTAGCATAAAAGATTTAGGAACGTATACAGGAGAAGTAAAATTTAAAATTGCTACAGATAAAATTAATAACGAACCCACATTAAAATTTTAAAACAATGAAAATCCCCTTTTCTTTAAAAATAGTACTCGCATTTACCTGTTGTTGTCTTGCAACAACAGAAATTCTTATAGCCCAAAAATCTGAAGCTAAATTAGTTTTTAAAGACGGCACAGTTCTAAAAGGCTTGGGCAAATTAAAAGGCACTGCCTCTGTAAAGTTTAGAAAAAATAAAAAAGCAAAGGCTAAAAAATATCATTTTAGAGATTTAGAAAGTGTTCAGCTTTATATTGAAGAGTTCGTAAAAACCTATGTATACCTGCCCGTTAAAAAGAAAAATAAATATAGGGTACTGGAAGAAGTTGTTGTTGGAGACATTTCTTTATATAAGATTGTAAGCCAGGGCACCCATGCACCTATGGGAGTTGGCTTTGGTGGGGCTGCTGGAGGTATGGGTATGGGTATGAGTATGGGGAGTGGTTTTTCAATTAAAAGCTACTACCTGAGAAAAAAAGGTGAAAAAGAAGTAACACATATTACATCTACAGATTTATTTTCTAAAAACTTTAAAAAAGCGGCTACGGCTTATTTTAAAGACTGCCCAGACTTGGTAGAAAAAATTAAAACGAAAGAATATAGAAAAAGAGAAATAAGAGCTATTGTAGAATTTTATAATTCAAAATGTAAATAAAAAGATCCCCGCTATGACAAAACAAAAATTTCTTTTAAAAACTGCCCTAAAAACGCTTTTACTTACTTTTTTAGTAGGGCTTTTAAATGTGCAAAGTATAAAAGCACAAGGTCCAGGATCTCCTGAGGCAGCAGGATTTGAACCCGTAGATGCTACAGATATGGTGAATCTTACTAACGGTAATTTATCTTATGTGCTACCGCTATTAAATGTAGAAGGTTTTCCTGTTTCATTATCTTACCATGCAGGAATAACGATGGATATGCAAGCTTCATGGGTTGGTCTAGGATGGTATTTAAATCCAGGAGCAATAAATAGATCAGTTACAGGTACACCTGATGATTGGAAAAGCGGTGTTGGGATTAATTTTAATTCATATTACAACGAAGAAAATTACTATGGTGTTAGTGTTGAAGTTGGAATCACAGGTGCTGCAACAGTTGGAGTAGGAATGAACTGGGGTGGAGGTCAAGGTCTTTCAGGTTCTGTAAGTGCTACTTTGGGTTTAGGAGCTGGTACAGGAAAAATGGTACAAGGAGGCGTTTCTGCTAGTATGAGCACTACAGGTAATGCTTCTTTAGGAGCCGGTATTGGGGTTCAAATTGGGTCATTTGGAGCTGGTGCAAGTGTTTCTTATTCATTAAAAGGTCAATGGAATGTTTCAGGAAATGTAGGAAAGAAAATGGGGAATAATTTTGTTGGTGGAGGTCTATCTTCTAATGGAGGTATGTCAGTTGGTGCAAATGGAAATATTAGTGGTGTAAAAAGCTCTGGTGGAGCAGGAATGAGTTCTGATAGTTTTTCTCAAGGAGATGCAAGTATAGACACACAATCAACGGGAATTGCTGTACCACTAGTTGTATTACCTATAACACTTGGGTTTAGTAAAACAAAAGTGAAAATTAACATTAAAAAAGGATATTTAAATAATGAGTGGGGAGCTTTATATTCAAGTGATTATTATAATATAACTTCAGGATATCCTAGAATTAATTCTGTATCAAACTATGGTAGGTTTTATTTTGATTACATGGTGCGAACAAAATCTATGGACACCTATTCTACTCGCTTACCTCAAGCAGAAGAAGAATTTATTTCAGATTATTCAAAGACTATTGAAAACATTAATTTCACCTATATGGGATATGACAGCTACAATGTAGCTGCTCAAGGTATCATGGGAAACATGAGCCCTTATGTATTTAAAAATGCTAATATCTATGGAAAAGGTCAAGTAGCTAAAAATGTAGCAGGAGAGCCAATTCATACTTTTTGGCATCACGGAACATTTCCAAAATCTATTAATAAAAGATTTGGCAGATTAACAAGTGCTTCAGCTGGAAGTTATAATAATACAGATTTACATTTTTATTTTAATGGTCAATTTACAAGTACAGAAAAAAATGATGTTAATGGGTTGTATGGAGCAAATGCCTATACATGGAGGTCACCCCGTAATTTTGATTGTTTAATCAATGAAGGAAATCATTCAGGAACTTCTATGAATAATTCATATCAGGGGCGTGCTAAATCACCTAACTATATTGAAGTATTTACCAATCGACAAATAGCCACTGGACATGCCGCAGCTAGGGGGCTAATTTCACCAGCAACAATTCCGAATTCTGACAGGGATAAAATTGCAAAATTTGACCCTGATGGAATTGGAGCTTATAAAATAACTTCTCCTGATGGGAAAACATATCATTTTTCACTGCCAGTATATCATTACGAGCAAGTTCAACGAGGACAAATTAACAAACAAGAGGATAATAAAACTTTTGATATTTCTAATGTAAATGAAAAAAGACAATTTACTAGATATGCAACCCATTGGTTACTAACTGCTATTACAGGTTCTGATTATGTAGATAGACCTGATCCGTCATCAAGTAATCAATTAAAAACCTTTAATAAAGAAGATTATGGATATTGGGTGGAATTAGAGTACGGTCAATGGAGCGATGGATATGTGTGGAGAACACCTTATAATGACCGAGTATATAATTACAATACCAATACTAAAGGAAAAATAGAAAAGAAAGATAAAGGAGGCTACAGTTTTGGTAGAAAACAATTGTTTTATTTAGATAAAATAAACACTAAAAGCCCTACGGCTCTATTTGTAAAAGAACTTCGAGAAGATAGCTTTGGAAAAAATTTAAAATTCAAATATCGTAATGGAGGAAAAGCATTTTTAGGTCCTACTGGTAATGGTAAAGATCCAAATAGTTTGAATTACACCAATCCAAAATTACATGTTAGAGAATATAATGGCGTACATTACAAAAGAGAGTATAGTTTAAAATTATCTAAAATTGTTTTGGTAGATAGTGATTATGGAAAAAACTTATCTAAGAACACAAATTCTAATACTTCAAGTAATTTAGCAACTCCATATGGAAGGTTTGAAAACACCTATGTTCCAAATTCAACTTGTTCTCCTAATTGGGAATCTCGTTATTTTAAAGGAGAATATGGTAAAGATTATAGTTATGGAATTCATAATGAATCTAAGGTATTAGATGTACGAGATGTATCTAATACATTTATTCAAAACCATGCTTTAAAGGTTGTAGAACTGAATCATTCCTACAATTTAGCAAAAAACTCACCTTCTTCTTCAGAAGTATATACGAGTAATAATAGAGCAAACGGTAAGCTTACTTTAAATTCTGTTATAATTAAAGGTAAAGGTGGAGCAGAATATATGCCAGCAACAAAGTTTGATTATCACATGGAAAGCTTACAAAACTTAAATCCTAATCCATTAAATGCTTCTTCAATTAGTAATACACAAATACAAAATTATGTAGAACAACGTAAAAATAGTGTTGATAATTGGGGGTTCTTACAAGGAACTTATCGAGGAAAAAGTAAAGCTATGGCTTGGAGTTTAAAAGAGGTGACCATGCCAACTGGAGCTAAAATTCAAGTAAATTACGAGGAAGACGATTATTGGATGGAAGCTTTTGCAAGAAGATATTGGGAAGATTACTTAAAGTTTAACATTAGAAAAGATCAAAGTAATAATAAGTTTTATATCTATATAGAAAATGAAGAGTTTCTAAGTTCAAATGTATTAATTGAAGATTTTAGAAATTATTTTGTAGCAGGAAATAAAGTTTTTATAGATTTTTGGCTAGAGTCTTATCATAGAAATAACTGTACTGGAAGAAGACATCGTGGTCAAGTAGGGGTTAAAAATCAAGATATATCAGTTGTGTCAGTGACAAGTAGTCGAGTAACTTTAAGTGGTAATTTAAATGAATTAGATAAATATCGTAATAGCGGAAGGGTATTTAATCGATGGTATTCTTATTATAGAGGTTCAAATACTAATCAAAATAGTAGGGGACGCTATGGTCAACCTTGTTCCGTTTCGCCTTGCGGTTTTCATCATCATAAATTGTTTTTTAAACTATTAGCAAATAAAGTCCCTGAAGATGAAACTGGAGGCGGTTTAAGAGTTAAAGAATTAAGAACTTTAGATGGTTCAAATACATACAAAGTACAATATGATTATTCACACCCTACAGAAAATAGAAGTTCTGGTATTACTTCATACGCTCCTGTTGATGGTTTAAAGTATGTACCATACCAGACAGAATTACCTGCTCCTGGAGTAATGTATGAGTATGTAACTATGAAAGAAACTTCTAACTCTGGGGAGTATTATTCTAAAACACAATATAGACATCATGTATTAAAACCTGTATTTAATATTTTCAATCCTAATATCGAAATGGAAGCACTAGACGCTGATGCAAAGGGAGAAGATCGTATATTTTGGGCTAATGTCACTGAAAATTATGGAGGATTAAATGGTAACAATTTTAGACAAGTTGAAGCCAAAAAAATAGATATTCATGTCAATACTGCGCTTATAGGTCAAATAAAATCTATTGAGAATACAAATAGTCAAGGGCACATTATGATGCGTACTGAAAATGAATATATTAATGGAACAAAACTAAATGGAACAGGCTTTAGCAGTGAGCCTAATAAAGGATATACAAAAGAAACCTTTAATTCAATGAAATCTATATTCCAAACCGACAATGATGGAAAAGTTGTAAAAAATGTGAAGCGACTTTTAAGTATATCATCAAGAACAGATTATAATAATATGCTCAAAAAGACCTATACACATGTAGGCGGACAAACATCATCTGTTGAGTATTCAGATGTAGATCCATGGCTGGGTAGTTTTAGAAAAAGTGAAACTACTTTTGCAAATGGTGTTAAGAAATCTAGCTATAGAGTTCCAGCTTATGAAAAGTATTCAGCTATGCGTTCTAAGGTATTGAATCATAACAATAAAAATATGCTTACTCAAGAAGTTCTAAATATTGATGAATATAATGGTAAAACATTAAATGCCTCAATAACTACTTGGAAAGATAAATGGACGTATAGAGATGCTGTTGGAAATAATAGTACTCAAAGTGGAATATGGAGAAAACATAAAAATTTCATTTGGAAAGATCGAGTAAATGCAAGTACAGGAGCTTATAATACAACCATTACACCTACATCAAATTATTTTAATTGGGGCACAGGAACTCCAACGAATAACAAATGGCAAAATATTTCAGAAATCACTAAATATACACATTGGTCATTACCTGTCGAAGTGAGTGATATCAATAATAATTTTACCTCCTCTAAAATGAGTGATAATTTCAGTAAAGTTGTTGCTAGCGGTAATGCACGATATTCTGAAATGTACTATTCAGGTGCCGAATATGTTGCTTCTGGAAATACTTTTGAAGGAGAAATTGAAGGAGCTAACTATAAAACTTCTACCAAAACACATACTGGAGAGTATGCGATTAAATTAACAAATTCTTCTCAAAAAGGATTTAGAATAACAGGTAGTGTGGGAAGAGATCACAATGATTTAAGCAAAGATTTTAGACCAGGTACTTATAAAGTATCTGTATGGATTTATAATGGTATTAAATTAAGTAACCAGATAGATTTAATGGTTAATGGAGTTGCTAAAAAACCGTCAGAAAAAGTATATGCAGATAGCGGTTGGGCTTTATTTAACTATTACATTACTCTAAATCCCAATTCTAATACAGATGTCTATTTAAAAAATAAAGGATATCGTTATGGTATTTACTTGGATGATTTTAGGATGCACCCTATTTCAACTAGCATAAACAGTTATGTATATGATCAAGAAACGGATGAATTATTATATATTTTAGATAACAATAACATAGGTACTTTATACTGTTATGACCAAGCAGGTAGACTATGTTCTACATATAAAGAATTGGTAAACAAAAATTATTTCAAAACATATCTTAAAGCGGGAGGAAAAAATCGCTACAAATATAAAAGGATAAGCAAAAATAGTTTTAGAACAGGTTTTAAAGTAGTAGAAAAAAATCGTTACAAATATAAAGGGATAAGTGAAAATAAAAGTTGTGAATGTAAATTTGGAAAGGGTTCTTCAAATAGTTATAATCAATACTAATTTAAAAAAATGAAAAATGAAAAATTTTAAAAACATAAAGTCTAAATGGAATTCATTTTTGATACTATTTTTATTATTTAGTATGAATGGAATAGGTCAAGAGGAAGCTCCTGCTCCAAATAATGACTTAAATTGGACAAGCAATATTAGTTATGATCTTAATGGAAATACCATTTCAAAAAATGTAAACTATTATAACACTTTAGGAAATGCTACTCAAAATCAGTACTGGGACATTTTAACCAATAAAATTTGGAATTCTGAAACAAAATATGATTATCACGGAAGACCTGCTTTTCAAACATTAAGCGCACCTATTGGAAATACTTTTTCTTATAAAAGAACATTTGTAAAAAGATCTAATGGAGCTACTTATAATACATCTAATTTTGAGTCAAATCCAGAAAGTCCAGAAACTGTAGGGAATCAAACGAATAGTTTAGGATGGTATTACAGTAACAGTAACTCAGTAGAGCCATATCAAGATATTACTTCTTATCCATTTTCTAGAACTATATATAGTAAGTTAAATCCAGGGAAAATTAAAAAATTATTAGGTGGTAATAAAGTAAATGGAGACTGGTTACAAAGCTACAGTTTCACTATGCCTGCACCAGGACAAGCAAATGGAGTTACTAAATTTATAACTAGAGATGTTCATGGGGTTGATATAGTAACATTTACAGATGCGGAAGGGAATTTAATTAAAACCGCTCGTAGTGGTAATGAAGATGGAAATAAACCAGTAAGAACCATATATGGATTAATCAAAAATCAAGGTTATATTGATATTCATATTCCTGTTGGATGTTCTGGAATTAGGATTATCAATCCAACATTCCATAGTTTAAAAGTTTATAATTTAATTACCGAATCGCAAGTTTCTTCTTCTCAATGGTCTAGTTTGCCAAGTGGATTTTATAGAATAACAGTAAGTAATAGTAATTATTACAAATATGATTTTTATAAACAAATTAAAATAGGTCATAAAATTAATTATTACGATTTTAGTACTAATTATTATGACAAAGCAGGACGTTTAAAAAGCAGTTCGCAACCTCTTAACAATTTAACAAGCCGATTTACGTATAATAGTTTGGGACAGCTTCAAAAAACAATATCTCCAGATGAAGGGATATCAAAATTTAAGTATCGTAAAGATGGACAAATCCGTTTTTCTCAAAATAGCAAACAGGCTTTAGTGGGAGAATTTTCTTATACCAATTACGATAATTTAGGGCGGCCCATCGAAAGCGGGGTTATAGAAAGCAAATCTTTTGATAGTGTTAATCCAGATGGTATTAACAAATTACCCTCAGGAACAAAAAAAGAACAGCAGTTTACAATATATGATGTTTCTGATTCTAACTTAACGAGTACCTTACTTAATTACGGATTTGGAAAAGACAGTTATTATTACAAACAACAGTTTTTAGCTGGGAATGTGAGTAAAACATGGACTGAAAACCCTAAAACTAATACTAGCTGGTATAGCTATGACGCCTACGGAAGAGTTATTTGGATGGTCCAAAATATAGCAGGATTGGGGATAAAAACAATTGATTATGAGTACGATTTTGCAACTGGAAAAGTAACTAAAGTTTTATATCAGAAATATGACTCTTCTGAAAGTTTTACACATAGATATACATACAATAATGCTGGACAACTTACAAAAGTAGAAACCTCAAAAGATAATAGAAATTTTACTACTCAAGCGGATTACATTTATTATGAAAATGGTTCTTTAAAACGCACCAATCTTGCCAATGGATTACAAGGAATTGATTATGTTTACAACTTAGCAGGACAGCTAAAAGCGATTAATCACCCAACTTTATTAGCCTCTAAAGACCCTGGAGGAGATCGTAACGATTTATTTGGGATGCAATTAGATTATAATAGTACAGATTATGCACGTAGTCAACGTAGTAATATTTCTACATTTACTAAAGGAATTAATCAATATAATGGAAATATAAATGGTATACGTTGGAATACTAAGGGTAATCTTCCAAAACCACAACAGAGTATGTATAATTATACATACAACAAGAATAATTGGTTAAAAAGTGCTAAATTTGGAAAATACATGAGTGGTAGTAATACTTCTAATGGCTCGTTTACTAAAAATCCAAATGGAGATTACAATATAAAAAATATTACTTACGATGCAAATGGTAATATTAAAACTTTAAAACGTAATGGATATACTGGAGGAGGGACTAACGCAATGGATGATTTTTCTTACAAATACAAAACGGGAACGAATCAATTGAATTTAGTTACTGATAGAAATGATAATCCCAATGCAAATAGATACAATGATTTAAAGAATCAAGGAGATGCAAATTATATATACAATAGCATTGGGCAAGTTGTATTAAATAAACAAGATAAAATAACTTATAATTATAATGCAAGTGGTTTGGTAACAACAATTAACAAGATTACAAATAATTCTCACGGATTATCAAAAGTAACCCCTTTTATATTCTATAAAGACAATTTTGAAACTTTTAAACCCACTGCTTTTTTAAAAAAAGATCATGAAAACGATCAATGGAATTTAATTGCATTTAGTAGAGATAATGATATTTTTCCCTATTCTGATACTTCTAAAGCATGTGATGAACTATATGCTAGAGGGAAAATGTTAAAGGCAACAGTTAAAACAGTTCCTTCTAATTTTAAATCTAGTGTTACTTCTGGTATAAAAAAAGAGTTTAGTGTTTTGCCAGGAGTTAAGCATACTTTTTCGGTAGATTTTATCCGTCAAAAAAACTCTTTCAATACCTCTGACTTAGTAATTCGAAAATTTAGGAAACCAAGAAAGATTGGCTTCAAAAAAAACAACAATATTACTTCAAAGAATTTTATTAAAACAAGTGCCATAGATCAGTATCCAATAACATTAAAAATAAAAACAATATCTGGGGTAACCTTGGCATCAAGAACTATAAATACAACACCTAATTTTCCTTTTTGTAATGGTAATTATGCAATACAACCAATCTCTCTTTCATTTACACCTCCCAGTAATGAAGATAAAGTTGTTATTTCTTTAGAGCATACAAGGATAAGAAAAATTACTTCTTTTTTAATAGACAATGTTCAATTAACAGTATTGGCAAAGCCTAGTCTAAAATTTACTTACGACGACAAAGGTTTTAGAATAAAGAAAGAATCTCATATAAACAAAACATATTCAAAAACTACTTATTATGTAAGAGACGCAGCAGGCAATCCAATGGCAATTGTAAATATGCCTGTAGGTAAAGCTTCAAGTTCTCCTACTATTGAACACCCTATTTATGGTGCTTCACGAATAGGGGTTTACAATAAAAGAAGTAATACAAGTGTATACCAACTAACAGACCATTTAGGTAATGTAAGAGCGGTGGTGTCTAAAGACAATAACGGTAATGCCGCTGCCCTAGTGTCTGCAACAGACTACTATCCTGGCGGAATGCCCATGCCGGGTAGGCAATTTGTAAATGGAAAACCCTATCGTTATGGCTATCAGGGAGAATTTGCAGAGACTGATGAAGAAACTGGGAAACCTGCGTTTGAGGCTCGTTTATATGATCCAAGAATTAATAGATGGTTAACAGTTGACCCTGCACACGAGTTTTTCTCGCCATATTTGGCTATGGGTAATAATTGGATTAACACTATTGACCCAGACGGTAGATGTACAGATTGCCCTGAAAATGCACAAGTAGGAGATACTTACAACCACCCAGATTATGGAGAAGTTAGCTTTAGCGAAAATGGTTGGTCTACTGCTGATGGAATGGGAATATTAGATGATGTTGTAATTGGAGCAAATGAAATGACTCCTTTTGATGTGGGTGTAGAATGGTTGACAGGAAATGGTCCTAGACATAGAAATTTTGAAGCTGGAGATAATTTTACAGAAATGTTAAAAGGGCATGATCATATAAAAAATGCTTTATCGACAATTGGAGATAGAATAGCAAACAATAAAGAGCATAAACCAATATCATATAGTTTAGCAGGGGTTCAAGGGGTTAGAAAATATATAGGAGATTATTCTACATTGGCAACTGCTGGACAAACAGGAAATTTAGCAGTTACTTATTTGGGTTCTTATTCTTTAGCATATAAATTTACAGATGTAGATATTGAACGTAGAACGGCTCGTATTCATTTTACGGTTAATAATGGTTCTTCTATACAATCTGCAACACGTCCGCCTATATTAGGCTATACAAAAGCGTGGAAAGAAGGACCTGGTAAATGGATTAACGATGCCATACAGACAGGTCCTATGTCAAAAACCACCCAAACGATTCGTTGGTCTACAACTATAAAATTTTAATATGAAAGAGTTTAAATTAATATGTATTCTTTTTTTTGTTATACTTCAAAGTTGCTCTTTGAAAAAACCTAGTAATGAAGAAGTTATAGGTAATTGGTCTAATGCTGATGGTTCTAGTATAGTCTTTAAAAAAAACGGTGATTTTTACGGAAAAGATTTATCCGTATATGGTTTTTACTATGCTTTTCATAAAGATGAAATTACTAATAATTTTGTTGGTAGTGGAAAATGGGAAATAACAAAACAAAATGGAAAATGGATTGTAGATTTAGATTTTAAAGAAAATTCTATTTATAAGAAAAATAATGTTAGCATAAACAGTACCTTGTTTATTAGTGGAGAAGGTTGTCTTAGCAACAAACGACCTATACATCTTTATTTACAAGTTGGCGACCCAGATTTGGATGAAAGGTATGAGTTTTATAAGCAATAATAGAAAGCTAACCCCGATAACGCGGATATGATTACACAAGAGTAATCGCGCGAAATTATATTCCGTACCGTTAAAAGCCTTTTAAGCATACACTTTTGAGATTTGTTAAAAAGGTAAATTTGAATTAAGAAAAAAAATAGCAGATATAAAAAAGAAAGAAAAATTGTTATAATTGTTATGATTAGCAAAAAGAATAAAGTAAGTAACCAACTAACAGACCATTTAGGCAATGTAAGAGCGGTGGTGTCTAAAGACAATAACGGTAATGCCGCTGCCCTAGTGTCTGCAACAGACTACTATCCCGGCGGAATGCCCATGCCGGGTAGGCAATTTGTAAATGGAAAACCCTATCGTTATGGCTATCAGGGAGAATTTGCAGAGACTGATGAAGAAACTGGGAAACCTGCGTTTCAACTTCGATTGTATGATCCGAGGATAAAT
>Ga0209715_1002748_pt1 | contig 13107 bp, 13 predicted proteins | sample COGITO_mtgs_1205_2_FD_184809 | JGI IMG/M metagenome (GOLD analysis project Ga0209715, IMG submission 184809) | Pelagic marine microbial communities from North Sea - COGITO_mtgs_120503 (SPAdes) (version 2) | ecosystem: Environmental > Aquatic > Marine > Epipelagic ...
CCCGAAAGCCTTCGTCTATAAAGCGATCACATAAATGGGATCCTAAAAATCCTGCAGCACCGGTAATTAGTATGGTTTTGGGCATAAAATAAGTTACATAGTTTACAAAGGTAAGAAAATATTATGCTAAGATAAGTTATGAGTGTTTTTTTGTGGTGTTCAAATACAAAACATAGTTTATGACATGTATTGATGGATAATAAAACATCTTAATTAAAAAGAACTTAGCCTTATTCTAAAATCATCTAATTAAGATAATGTTTAAAAACAATCTGTTGTTTCATTTTTAGTGTGCATTTACTTTTTTTGGGAGCTGCTCTTTTGACACGAAGAAGACACATGAGAAAAAGCTATAAAACAAAATACCATACTGCCTTAAAAAAAAAGATTCTGGAATCAGAGAAACAAGAATTATAACTGTAAATAGTAAGTGTGAAGGTTGAGTCTTCGAAACATCTTTAACAGGTATAACCAACATAAAAATCAAAAGTATTAACCCTATAAAACCAGAATCTAATAAAGTCTGTAAATATTGATTATGTGAGTTTAGATTATTAATATACCCTCTTCTAAAGTTTGTTTTTCTATATTGGTGGATTAATTTTTGCTGGGAAAGGTATATGCCATGGCCAAACAATGGGGACTCTTCAAAAACAATAAAGGAGTTTTTCCAAATTTTAGTTCTAAATGAAACGCCTGAATAAGAAGAAATATTCTCGTCTAACTTTAAAACTCTGTTCTTTAATGTAGGTACAGAGAGTGTTAATGTCACACATAAGATAAAAAGCAATACGAAAACCAAAAAAAGACTCTTATTTTTGATTTTTGATTTTAATAACTTGATAAATAATATGATTAAAGAAAGAGATAAGCCTGTTCTGGAAGACAACAATACTATGCCAAAAAACAAAACACAGCTTATTATAATATATATAATCCTCTGGTGCGGTACGGATTTGGATAAGTCAATACTGAAAATGATGGCCATTAGATAGAACACCGCCAAGTACAGGGGTTGAACACCAAACAATTCAGCAAGGTGGTTATAGGTAACATAGATGCTGTTTAAGATTGTTTCAGCATAAAAAACTCTAAAAAGACCATAAAAAAAACTTATCAAAAATGTGAAAAAAGCGGTTAATACAAAGGTTTTCTTTATGTTAAAAAAAAGTGATGGGTTTTGTTTAAATTTTGTTGTTGTTGAAAAAAAAATTATTGGGAAAACAAGTAAGCAATGAATTTTTTCGATTTTTAAAACATCTTCAATACTGTCCCCTAAAATTATAACTATTAGTAAATTAAAAAGAAAAAAAATACAGGGTAAGATTAAAGCTTTCTTGGACAGAAATTCTTTGAGATTAAAATTATTTAAAACCATTTTGGTAGAAGCCAACAAAAATATGATATACGAAATAGAAAGAACAGCATGACCTAAAAAAAACGAAGCTGTTAGTAAGCATATTGCATATTCAAAATAGTATAATATTATATTAGCTTTTATTTTTTCAAACATGTTTTTAAAAATTTTTCATATTGCCCATTTATAACACTTAAAGTATACTGATTACTAACTTTACTTACATTGTTTTTAACAAAACCTAGGTGTTCGTGTTTTGTATTGTTGAGATGGTGAGATACTTCGCTTGAATTATTAAAATAAAACGCATCATCATTAAGAATACTTTTGTTGAAAACATTCTCGTTGGCAACTATTAAAGCATTTGATGCCATGGCTTCTAGCAGTGATGGATTTGTTCCTCCAACTGAGTGTCCGTGAAAGTATAAATTAGAATAATATCTCAAATTATTTAAATGATTTTGGTTATAAATAGCTCCAAGAAAAATAATTTTATTGTTACTTTTAAATTTATTAGTTAGATACTGTCCATATTTGGTGTTATTCTTTCCAATCACTAAAAAAGGTGTTCCATTTTTATTAAGCTCAACTCCATCCAGAATTGTTTCTATATTATTCTCAGGTTCTAATCTCGCTATTAATAAATTATAATTGTAAACTAAAACATTGTATTGTTTAAGAACGCTCTCTTCGGGGTTCGAAAAAATATTTGCGCCGTAGGCAATATATTTGGATGGTTTGTCATATTTTTTCTTCAGGTAATCTTGTATCCCGATTGAATCTGCAACTAAAAAATCACTTGTATTAATTGCTAAGCCCTCAGCATACTTCAAAAAAGCTTGGACCGGCTTGCTGTATTTGGATCTTTTCCACTCTAAACCATCCATATTTGTGACGATGATTGATTTTTTTGGTAAAAGCTTGCCCCAAATAGAACTACTAGTGTAGCCTAACTGCAATACAATGTCAAACTTTGACTTTCTTATGTTAAGAATACAGTTAAAATCATATACAAATTGCCCGACAGCGCCCAGCGACTCTTCAGGATCGTGTTGATGAATAATTTTAACCCCTTTCCACAGCTTATGTTGGTAAGGGTGATTGTGAGGGCTGTAAACAGAAACATCATGTCCTTTGTCCACGAGGAATTCAGATAAATACTCAGCAAACTGCTCAAAACCTCCGTGATTGTTGGGAATCCCTCGTGTACCTAATATTGCTATTTTCATTTATTAAAATTTGAATGGTTTGTATTGAAAATTGCTAAGACCAGAATTAATGACAGAAATCCGAATATTTGATGTTTAAAGAGCCCTGTGTTAGTTAATCCAGCAAATGTCATTACAAAACTAATCAAAAACAAATATTTCATTTTATTATTCAAAATTATTGAATCTTTTTTCACTTTTACGAATATAAATAAAGGCAAAAAATAAATAACAAAACACAAAAAAAGGCCCGTAAGTAATCCATATTGTGACGTAGTGGCTAAAATATCATTGTGTGAATCCATTAGATTAATCTCTGTGGATCCATATTGTTTCTTATACCTATTCCAGCGCCCAGGTCCAATACCTATTATTGGATTATGTTGAATCATATTTAATGACGTTTGAAAATGGTTTAATCTTAAAATTAAAGAAGCATTGAAATCATTTTGTTCTAGAACAAATATTTTGTTTAAATTTTCTCCAGATATGTTAATCTTTTCAATTTTAAAATTGTTAAGTGATAAGCGTTGACTTTGTGTAAACCAGAAAAAAGAAATAAACAGTAATGAAGGTAGCATAAAAAATAAATAAGAAAGTTTGGGTTTAGATTTATACAAAACAAAGACGTAGGAAGTTATTTCAAAAACAAAATATACAAGGATTAGGATAAGAGCACTTCTTGTTTGAGTTAATACAATTGCACTAATAATTATTAATACTAATAACAAATATCTCAATGAGATATGTTTCCTTAAAATTAAAAACAAATAATAACAACAAAATGAGGCAAGAATATTAGCAAAAACATTATACCCTAAAGAACCGCTCGTTAGTCTTGCAAAAGAGTGAAAAACATAGCTATACAAAAGAGACTCTAAAATAAGAAAACTCAAGGCCACTACGCCCCCAATAAACACTTGTTTACTGTGCTTTATTATGGAAGTATTAGAAAATAATAACGTTAATAATAGCAGGTACCTTAAGTGGTATGAGTGAGAAAGAATTAAACTTATGTCGTATATATTGTTGTTTTTGAATATGTTTCCAATAATAGAAATGAATAAAAACAATAATAGCCAAAAAAACAGCTTGTGGAGTACAAACTTAAAATCTAAAGAAATCCCATTCTTTTTGTCCCAATATTTAATAACTCCTAAAACAAGGTAAATGTCAATATGAGTAATTAATGGAAAATATACTTGTTTAGAATCGGTATAAGCTGTAATAAGAACACTTGGAACAAAATTATCAACACAAGAAGGAAGTGCCAAAATATTAAAAACCATTAAAACAATATATAGCCTAATATCCTTAAGGCCAATAATAATTGAAAGGAGAAAAATAGCAGCGGAAAAGATTTCAATTAAATCAAACTTACTCTTATGTAAAAAACCATTGTTTTCTAGGCCTAAAACAGAAACAACTATAGAACCTAAATAAATAAAAAATAGCACACTAATTAATGTGATATTTATTGATCTATTTGAAAATATATTATTCATAATTTATTTAACTTTCTTAAATAGTTTTATTGTTGTAAGAAACAAAAAATGTACCAAGGCTAATACGGATATGTTTTGAATTAATACCGTCATTACCCCCGAAGAAATGATTGCCGCGAAGTTAAATGAAATTAAAATTAATAAAATAAGATTAGAGGGCTTGTTTAAGTTAAATCTTGCTATATAAACTTCATAAAATGTATTAGATATAAACCCAAGAATTATGGGAGAGAAAATTAAACCTGAAACTCCAAAGTTTACGTATGACATTCCTAAGTAAGATGGCGTTAAGCTTCCTCCGTCGAATTTCAAGCCCATCAAGTCTTTTAAGTAGGTTCCACTGTTAGGGTGACTACCTGGTGTCAACATAGATAAATCAACAAGATAAGTGTAGCCATATAAAAAATCGTGTTTTGTTGGAAAAAAATCAATTACAAATTGAAAATTTTGAATATTGACAAAAGGTCTCCAAGCAAATCGAGCTTTGAACAAAGCTGAAAAATCTGCTTCATAATTGGTTCTTAATGAACCAAATACAACCATTAAACAAAACAAAACAAGCCCATAAGTCGCTATTTTTTTTAAAGAAAATTCAACCTTATTTACAGCCTGAAAAATATACAATGCAAATACCGTTAAAAAAAGAGCAGGGCCTCTATTGCCAAAAGACAAAACAAAAAAACAAACAATTATTATAAATAAAACTTTAAATGAAATGCTGCTTTTAATCATTAAAATAGTGAGAAGACCATAAGTGAAAAAGTTTATTGCTAGTTGAATGATTAACCCATTTCCTTTTCTAGTAATAATTCTAGCATTCTCAATATCTTCCATAAATATTACAACTCCTCCAGCACTGTAAATATATTTCAACGTACACAACAAACCTAAAATTATAAATAAAAAACCGACTAACGCAGTTTTATGGTTAACTAAAAGAGGTGTGTTTACTATTGGGAATCGAACGTAGACTCTGCTTTTTTGCATTATATAACGAGAAAGAACACCTCCAATAAGAATTGATATAAAAGAATAGTTTACAAAAAAAACTGTAAGTGTTTCAATTTTTATATGGCTATAGATGTCTTTGTAAAACAACCCTATATAGAAAAAAATGAAATGAAATATAATTATAAACACTAGAGGGTTGAATAAGTTTTTAAGACTAAAAATCTTGTTGATAAAATAGAAGACAATCCCGGAAAATAAAATTTGGTACAACATTTGTTTATAAAAATTAATACTAAAAAGTTATTGCTAACACAAAACTAAATTTACAAAAAGTAACTGGGAAATTAAATAATTGATTTTAAAAACTATCGACTTAATTACAAATGTGTTATCAATAAGAGCATTTTTATCTGATTTTGTAAGTTTTATTTTAATTTTTGTAATGTTTTTTGTCCAGTTTTCTCAGATAGCCAATACTTTAAATCACAATTAAGGTGTTCAACTGGGTTTTTCTCTGGGGAAGTAAGAGGGCAGATACTATAACTCAATACTGTCTTTGTGTTCTTCTACCTATTGTTTAACTATTTTACTATGATACACTCTTAAATTATCAAGTTTCAAAAACACTTTATTGTCTTGACTTTTAATGAGTTGAATAAAATTCATAAAACATGCTTTAATTAACAAAAACAGTTTTAATATTGAAGTGATTGAAAATTGATTTAAATATTCTAAAGTGGCTGTCGTGTTCATCTAAATAACATATTATTTTAAAATTATTTGGGAACATTAAACTAATATTCAATAATGCGGAGGAATAATACGAATAGGTTATAGATGGTTTAACTTTTTCAATCAAAAGCTCTACTGGTTCATTATTACTGAGCTCAAAATATTTTATATTAGATTTAGATGCAACTTCAGAAAAAATATTTTTATAATGAGGATTATGTGTTTCAAATGATGAATGTCCTTTATAATAAATAATGAATTCTTTGTTTGATGATTTCGAAATTTGACTAATACAGTCCTCATAAAATTTTCTCAAAAAAACTATTGGTCCACCTAAAATTAAATAATTGTTTGTATTAATCTCAATTGACTGTTTTTGCTCAAAGGGAAGTTCTATTACTTTTAAACTATTTCCTTTTGTAAATTTCTGTATTGGAGTATAAATATGTTTAACTTTTGGAGAGTTATATGGCAAAATAGTCTTTTTAATTCTATACCTAAAGCCCAATAAAACCCCTAACAAGAACCTCTGTATGTGAAATTTTTGAAAACGCTCTTTATAATCATAAAAATATAGTATTCCCTCATAAAAAAAGTTTACGCTTATGCTGTTATTATCAATTGTATTTTTATGATGAAAGATATAATTAGGTAAGAGACCTGAAATATGTGGGATGAAAAAATCAACTTTATCATTTGAGGTTCTGATGACGACATCAATAATTTTTATAGCTTTTTTAAATCGAGTAAAACGGTTGAATACCCCTTGTTCTTTGCCTAAATTAAAATACTTAGCATTGTTATCAATAAAGTTTAAATTAGAGTGAAAAACTAAATTTTTTTTTTTAACTCCACTTATTGTAGTAAAATGCTTAATTATTTCCATAGCATAATATAACTGAAAGGGAGTTTGACAAATAAATATATTCATAGTTTTAATTTGTGTTTGTTCCAATAGGTTAATTTGATTACATACATAATAATAAACGTTGATAACTGCGCTACGGCTGCACCTACAACTCCAAATTTAGGGATTAAAATAAAACTTAACAGAATATTGAAGATAAAACTTATTATTGTAGCTTTTAATATCTCGATGTCTTTCTTATTGACATAAAGGGCGTAGTGAGATATAAACGAAAAACAAAAAAATAATGTAGAAACAAGTAATAATAAATATGATACAACACTTTGAAATAAAACTGTTTTGTCTAAAAACCACAACAGGGGATAAATACAAATAATAGATAAAACAATCCCTATTATTGAATATCGCTTTATTTGCATCTTAAAAACCTTTAAAGTTGCAAAAAACTCCTTTGTGTCAATATTTTTAGCTTTAATTAATTTTGGGTACAATTCTATAATAACAATTGTTTGAACAAAAACAAAAAGAATGTTTGATATGCTAGTAAAGAAAGTGTAAACTCCTACTTCTGTTTCGGAATGATAAAAACTTAAGAAATACCTTCCCGAGAATTCGATGATCTTATAAAGAATTGTGCCAATAAAAAATGGAAATGCAATTTTTATTCCCTTTAACATCCATTTAAAATCTATTTTATTTATTTTTTTAAGCTTTACAAATTTAAAGCCAAATAATACAGAGAGGATTGCTCCAAAGAGCCATAATAATAAAATTGAATTAACATTAACCGTTAATGTTTTTTGAGTCCATAAAAGGTATAAGAGTAGCACCCAACCCCCTGATCTTAAAAAAAGTATTGTTGTTGCGGCAACTGATTTATTCAAAATTATTAGCAGACGATATAATTCTTGTGATAAGTGCTCAGGAATTAATATTAAAACAAATAACCACAAATAATTAGAATCTATGACTGCTGAAATAAAAACAAAATAAGTTAATGGAATAATAAAAATATAAACAAATAAATGAAATGCTATTTGATTCATAAAATAATAACTAAATGGTTTAGCATTTTCTTTTAGGATTTCTCTAGAAGTGAAATTGTAAAAATCAAAACCAAGAATAAATGTTGAAATAATTACAGTACTCTGAAACAAACCAAAAACACCATACTCTTCAATATTAAGTTTTTTAATCACTAAAATTGAAAGTAAAAACTTCAAAAGTATGGTTGCTCCTCTTAAAAAAAGATTTAGAACTTGATTTGAAAATAATTTTTCCATCTGAAATTTTTAAGACCAAAAAACAATTAGCTTTATTGTTTATTAACTAATGTGCTAAATAGTAAGTGTTTATTCCGGTTAATTAAATAGACCTTGAACAAGGGGGAGTTTGTTTGGCTTCTTAAGTTTTCTTTGTAAGGGGAAACTTAAAAAATTATATTTAAAGCCATACTTTAATTAATCTTTTGGCTGTATTTTAGAGTCTCTTCGTAATAATGATATTATGTTGGAATCCCAGTATTTACCTCCTTCAAAGCAATTTTCCCTTAAGACTCCATCGTTTATAAAGTCAAATTTTTTAGTGAAAAAAGATATTTTTTGAGAATCAAACTCATAAAGTTCCATCCAAATTTTATTTAAGTTTAAATTATTAAACCCATAAGTTATTAAAAGTTCAGCAGCTTCTTTTGCGACACCGTCATCTCCAACATACAATTCATCTTTACCTATGTAGAATGAAAAATCGGCTGAACGTATTATCCAGTTTACGTACAGTAATCCTGCAGCTCCAATTAGTTCATTTGATTTTAAATCTACAATTATGAACATAAAGTTTACATGTTTTGTCTGCTGTAGGCTTTCAAACCAACTTTCTTGATCACTAAGAGATAATTCCCTTACTTCCCTGAAGTTTTTCCTAAAACTCGGAAGATTTCTCCAGTCTCTAAGTAAATTCAAGTCTTCTTTTTCTAAGGCTCTAAGTCCTACTTTATTTCCTTTTATCATAATATATTATCAATTGAAAAATGTTCTCCAAATTCTATATCTCTCTTTAACTTTTTTCCTATTAATTCTTTTTCTTGAAATGGTTGAAATGCTCCATCTCCTATCGGCCTTAATGGTTCTAAATCTAATTTAGTGATTACATGATTTGCATTTAAATTAGATGAAGCTCGAAGACATCTTCTTTGTACTTTATAAGCTTGTTTTTCGTTTTCTTCAACACGTTTTATTCCGTCCCCTAGAGCACTTAGTAATTCATAAGATCTGTCTACCATTTCCTTCCATGATGTTGGATTCATAGCGAAACCGTGATCTGGGCCCTGCTGATTATTGTCATCTGTAAAATGTTTTTCAATAACTCTTGCGCCTAGAGTGATGCTCCCTAAAACAGTTGCATGGCCTGTAGTGTGATCTGAGAGTCCCAAAACGGTATTTGGAAACATCTGATTATAGGTCTTTAGAACGTTTAAATTACAGTAACTAAAATTTTCAGCGCTTCCTGTATAATTTGTATTACATTGCATTAAAACAACGTCATTTGTTCTACTTAAAGCTAATTTCATCATCCTTTTAACATCCTCTAAATCACATGCTCCAGTAGCCAATAGTGTTGGCTTGCCTTTTTTTAAAACGTAATCTATTATTTCGAGCCAAGATGCATCCCCTGAACCAATTTTATATAAATCTACATAAGGATTAACTAAATCTATAGATTCAAAATCATAAGGACTAGTAAAATAATCTAACCCAAGCTTATCACATTCATTTTTTAAAATAGAGGTCCAATCTTTATTGATGCTTGCATCTTCGTAAACCTCATAAATAGATTTACTCCAATTGGCTTGATGAGAAACTTTTCCTTTCATGTTATCAAAACCATACTTACTTACTATTTTTTTAGCTGAAAAATTTTGAAATTTAGCTGCATCTCCTCCAGCCTCTTTAACTAAATGAATTAACTCAATAGCTTTATCTAAAGACCCATTATGATTTGCTCCAATGTCAGCTATAAAATATAGTGAGTTATTATCTACTACTTTTTTTCCTAGTTTTATTTTATTCATAATAATTTTGTTTTATAGAAATTGTGGTTTTTTTAAGATTTGGGAGTATTCTTTTAAACTTTTTCTGGTAGTAATCAACGTTTAATGTTTGGTCTGTACAACGTTTAGCTCTGTCTTTAAAATCTTTAATTGAGCTCCCCCTTACAACGGATCCTTCTAACTTTAATTCTTTCAAAAGCTCAGTTCCGAATTCAAATTTTGTAATGATTTCACTCCCTGTAATATGCAATGTTTCTCTTGGCAAGTTTTTTAGTGAGATTAAATATTTTATTTCTTTAGAAAAATCCCAAATTGAAATTGGAGTAAATATTACATCGTTAAAAAGTTTTATTTCTTCATTGTTTATGGCTGAATTAATAATCCATTCAACAAAACCACTTTTTCTAGAGTTAGAGTTTAGTCCAACTATTGTTGTGCGAATAATACAAAATTCCCTATCACTTTGATTTAAAAAAAATTCACCCAATTCTTTTGATTTTCCGTATACATTCTCTGGAAAAACACAGTCTTTTTCTTTGGCTAAATGAAGTTTTGAAGGAAATACTGCATCAGTAGATATATAAATAATTTTAACCTTATGATCTGTGGCATTTATAAATTTGTTAACAGATGTGCCATTAACAACCATCGCCTCTATTGGGTTTTCGTTACAATAATTCCCGTTGGTTAAAGCTCCTGAAAGTATAATTAAGTCTGGATTCGACCATGTAATTAATTTGTCATATGAATTGGATTTTAAATCAAAAACCATATAGTTTTTAGGTTCTTCAGGAAAATTAGAATTTCCTGTTGAAAACACATGGTTATCTTTTTCTAATGCTTTCTGCAGATTAAAGCCTAACATTCCTGAAACCCCTGTAATTAAAATTTTCATTGGATTTTTTGTAAATGTTTAAACTTAAATTCCGCGATCTCCCAGTCATATTTAGTATCAATATCGTGCGACTCTAGGTCAGCGAGTTCTATGTAACCTGTATTAGTTGTCCATAATTGATTGATTGATATGACTTCATTGGTTTTAAAAAAATAAAATTGCCCTAAATCGTGATAAGACGGTTCAAAATCTTGTGTTCTTATCTGCATATTTTGAGGTTCTATCATTTCTATATATCCTTTAGCATTTATTTTTAATGCTCTTTGAATCGGGTGTCCATATTTTGTTAGGGGAAAAACACAATCTAATTTTTCAGATTCTAATTTACAGAAACTTTTTTTTAATATATCTTTTGTAACAAAAGGGGCGCACGAATAAATACAACAAGTATACTCAAACTCCCGTCCTAGCTGACTGTATTTTTCTGTAACCTCAGCAATAACATCTATTGTAGTTGATGTGTCACTAGAGTTCTTTATGCTGCGGAAAAACGGAACTTTTGCTCCATATTGTTTGGCAATTTCCGCTATTTCGTGGTCCTCAGTAGAAACCATAACCTCATCAAATAATCCTGAGGATATTGCCGCCTCTATGGAATATGATATAATGGGTTTACCAAGAAAAAGTTTAATGTTTTTCCTAGGTATTCTCTTACTTCCTCCTCTAGCAGGAATAATTGCTAATTTTTTCATTTTAAATTATAAAATCGGAATCTACATGTTCTTTTATCAAGCTTCTAAGGCTCTCTACTGTTTCCCAGTCATCATTGTCTCCCGAATTATAACTAAATCCTTGAGGAGCTTTTTTTGCGTTAAACGTCTTTAAATAATCTTCAAGATTCCACATGTGAGTAGCTGGTAAAATAGTATAGTATTTACCTAAATCATAAGTGTAAAATGAATCTGATGGAGTGATCATCTCTTCATGAACTTTTTCACCGGGTCTAATCCCGACTAAGGGTTTCTCACAGTCTGGGCCAATAGCGTTTGCTACGTCCATAATTTTATAAGATGGTATTTTAGGCACAAATAATTCCCCTCCCCAAGCGTGCTCAAGAGCATGCATCACCATATCAACTCCTCCTTGAAGGGAAATGTTAAATCGGGTCATATTCGGATCGGTAATAGGAAGTTTGTTTTCTTCCTTCTTTTTATTGATAAAAAATGGAATTACAGAACCATTAGAGCCCATAACGTTCCCATATCGAACTACGGAAAAACGAATGGGGTTATCTCCTTTTATATTATTAGCTGCTATAAATAATTTATCAGAAGTAAGCTTCGTGGCACCATATAAATTTATTGGGGCACAGGCTTTATCAGTAGATAAGGCTACTACACGTTGAACCTTCGTTTGAAGACAGGCTTCAACAACATTTTCAGCCCCTCCTATATTTGTTTTTATACACTCTCCTGGATTGTACTCTGCGATATGGACATGTTTCATGGCTGCTGCATGAATCACATAATCAACATCTTGAAATGCTCTTATTAGGCGATTCTTATCTCTTACATCTCCAATAAAATAACGAATTTGTGGATATTTATCTACAGGGAATTCTTGAGCCATTTGAAACTGCTTTTGCTCATCTCTAGAGTAAATAATGAGCCTTCGAGTTTCGGGGTATTTAGAAAGTATATGACTTGTGAGTGCTTTGCCGAGGGACCCTGTTCCCCCAGTTATTAATATTGATTTATCTTTAAATTCGAACTTTTTATTCATTTTTTTTTAAATTTAATCTTCTAATAGATAGTTAACAATGTTGCTTATGTTTTTGGAGTAAAAATAAGGGTCATATCGACCATGGATAATTTTTGTTTTAATAACAAGTTTGTTTTTGTCAAAATCAATAAATTTGCTTGGCTTAAACTCATTAACTATTTCATCGGAATCAAATACATATTCTTTAGAGTTTAATGCTAGTTTGATGCCATATAATTGGATTGAATTTTGTGTTTTATTTTTTCCAAAATCTAATCTTAATCGCTCGGGGTATATTAATTCTGGTAATTCAAATACAATTTCTTGCGAAGAGGAGTCTCCATTAACTATTGAAGAAACAAAATCAAGAGGATGAAATGTTTCTTGACCTGACTCATAATAATAAACTTCAAATACATCATTTTCTAAAACTTTTGCATTTATAATTACTTTGATTTTATTTTGTATTATTTTACTCGTGGTTTTGTTGTTTGTTTTTCCGTAACCACAAGAAAGTATAATTAGAAAAGACAGCAGTAGTGTAAGGGTTTTCATTTTTTTATAATAGTTTTTATGTTATCTTTCCAAGACGAAATTTCGATATTTAACACCTTTTTAATCTTAGTTTTATCCATTACGCTATAAACAGGTCGCTTCGCTGGCGTTGGGTAAGCTTCTGTTTTAATGGCGTTTAGCCTTATTTCTGTATTTGATGCTTTAAAAATAGCTTCTGCAAAATCATACCAACTAGCTACACCATCATTGCTGTAATGATAAAGTCCAAAATTAGTATTTTTAGACCTGACAATTTTTAATATCACTTCTGCTAAATCTCCTGCAT
>Ga0209715_1002753_pt1 | contig 13074 bp, 7 predicted proteins | sample COGITO_mtgs_1205_2_FD_184809 | JGI IMG/M metagenome (GOLD analysis project Ga0209715, IMG submission 184809) | Pelagic marine microbial communities from North Sea - COGITO_mtgs_120503 (SPAdes) (version 2) | ecosystem: Environmental > Aquatic > Marine > Epipelagic ...
GATGGTGTAAAGTGCTTGGTAATGACGCCTACCCATGAATTAGCACTTCAAGTAAATAGTGTTTTTCAAGAACTAGGAAAACATACTCGCATTACTTCCTATTGCATACACGGTGGAGTGGAGCAAGCACCTCAAATTGAGAAGCTCAACGAAGGTGTTGACGTATTGGTTGTGACTCCAGGTAGAATGTTTGACTTGGTCAGTCAAGGAGAACTGCGATTAGGGCGGGTGGAAATTCTAGTACTCGATGAAGCTGATCACATGCTTGATCTAGGTTTCATTAAGGATATCCGTGACGTAATGAGACACATTCCTGAGCGCAGACAAACCTTGTTTTTCTCAGCAACCATAAACGAAGAGATCAAGGATTTAGCCTATTCTTTGGTGCGTAATGCGATACGCATACAGATATCTCCGAAAGATCCTGTTTCCAAAAACATAGAGCATTCGGTTGCATTTATAGAAATGGATGATAAACGATTCTTTCTTGAAGGTTTTATCAATAATCACCTTGAAAGCAAGATGCTGGTTTTTGTTCGTACAAAGGTCAGGGCAGAGCGAGTCAAAAAAGCCATGGAACGCGTAGGTTTAATTACAGATACTATTCACAGCGACCGAGAGCATTCTGATAGAGAGAAGATAATGAAGGATTTCCGCTCAGGAGACTTGAAAGTTTTAATAGCCACAGATGTTAGTGCTAGAGGAATTGATATTCCAAATGTGGAATATGTCATTAATTATGATTTACCTGAAACCGCAGAGCAATATGTGCATAGGGTAGGGAGAACGGGTAGAGGAACACAAAAAGGCCAGGCTTATTCGTTCTCGAGCATTGAAGAAAAAGACCTTCTTAAGCAGATAGAGGAAAACTTGGGAAAACCGATTAGTAGACTGATCGTAACTAAGGATGAATATCAACTTACTGTTGATAATAGCAAAGAGAACCCTCATGATTGGCAAGCCCTAATTGATGATGCAGAGGAGTTTGAGGTCAAGAAAAGAAAGGCCAAGGCCAAGAAAAAGGCCAAAAAGAAGTAGTTTTTTTTTAAGTTATAAAATAGCTGAATATGGCTATTGTTTCTCATTTCACATCGCTTTAAGTTGCAAGATGAAATTTGAAGAGATTATGCTTAAAAGTTATCGATTGTGCAACAGCACTAGGCATAAAGTTGAGAATCATGTCGTCCATGCGGATGATTGTGCTGAATTTGACAAGGCAGAAGAATTGGAATTCATTGGATTATGCACTTCCACCAAAGCAGCTATTTCTGAAGCACAAAGACGAGGATACCATCCAGTGAAAGCATGTAATGTTTGCTCACATAGGTGGGATCCGCTCATGTCTTAAATCTGTTATTGAACTATTATAGGAGAGAAAAGGGTAGAGCAGGGGTTAATTATTCTGGCAATAGAATAGTAACGGTCGTTCCCTTGTTGACTTCGCTTTCAAGCTTAATGATCCCGCCAAGTTTTGTAACAACCTCTTTACAAAGCGTTAAGCCGAGCCCGGTGCCTACTTCTTTTTCAGTGCCTAAGGTAGATTCATGACTCAATTCAAAAATCCCCGCTATTTTATCTTTTTGAATACCCACACCGTAATCTTCAATCTTGATTTCAATCCGATCGTCATCCTTTTCTGCACTCAGATTGATTATACCACCTTGATGACTGAATTTAATGGCATTACCTATTAAGTTCCTCATTAAAAGTTGAATCAAATCAGGATCAGAAATGATTCGAAAGTCTTCGTCAACTTCATTGAGAATGCTAATTTTCTTCTCCTTAATAGGAAATTCAAAAGTTTCAACAGCTCTTCTGCAAATCTCACTTATTATAATTGTGCTTTTGATAACAACCAATCCACCTAATTGACTTTTGGACCATAGTAGGAGGTTCTCAATAAATCCGTGATTTGCACCGACTGATTTGTTGAGCTTCAGCAATAACATTTGAATTTCATCATGATTAAGATCTCCACTCGCTGTAAGGTCTAAGATCATTTTTAAAGAATTGAACGGGCCGCGCAGATCATGTGAAACTATTGAGAAAAGCTTGTCCTTGTCGCTATTAGATCGTTTTAATGCCTCACGTTGCTCTTCAATATGCTGATTCGTTTTCCGAAGGCTTTCATTACGCGCGATCTTTACTCTATATTCTCTCAGTATGAAAATCAGAATAATCAAAACGAGTAATAAAACAGAGACAAGCGCAATGATTTGTGCTTGCTGAGTTTTGGCCTCTGAATTTTGTTTTAGAACAGTCAATTTCTGTTTTTCAATTTCTCGCTCTTGCTTTGCAGCTTGATATTGGTTATCCAACATCAAAAGAGCTTCTTTTTGAGCCGATGAATTGAGGCTGTCGTTCAGATTTACCTTGAGGGCAAAGTATGCTAAGGCTTTTTCAGTATTCCCGAGTCCTTTGTAAGCATTGGAGAGGTTGTCATAGAGACTAATTTTTGGTCTTACGTTATTCACGGATTCGGTGATAAGGATCGCTTCTTGAGAGAGCTTTATAGCATCTTCATAATTACCGAGTTCAACATTTATCATCGATAAATTAGCCAAAGTCATCACGGTATGTGGCTTATGATTAATTGACCTGGCTTTTGCAAGAGCAGAAAGCATAAGGTCATAAGCAAGTTTATATTGCTTGAGATCATAATATGTCAAGCCTAAGTTGTTCTTTGATAAAATCTCTACATCTTGATCACCGAGTCTTGTGCTAATTTCAATTGATTTATTAAAAAGTACACTTGCTGTATCTAGGTTTTTAAGTCTTCTATATGCTGAACCCAAATTATTATAGGCGCCAGCCCATTGAATTTCTGGCATATGCTCCATCTTTAGATCTATGGACAATTGAAAGTATTCTCTAGACTTTTCGTGATAATTTAGCTTCGCATACAGTGATCCAATATTGCCATATAACCTCCCTAGCTCAACATGATTCTGAAGCACTTCATTGATCTCTAGAGCTTTTTGGTAGGTGAGTATGGCATTTTCAATTTCATTGATTTGAGAATATACCAACCCTAGATTATTGTAAGAACGTGCTAACCTTGATGAGTCATTAAGTTCTAAAAGAATACTTATAGCCTCTGTGTGAAGTTTAAAGGCTGCTGATTGCTCACCATTAAAACATTCGTAAATGCCTGCAGTAGTTAATACGTCAGCTAGCCTAGCTTGATTTCCTGATTCTTGAAATATGTGCTTAGCATTGTCAAGATTTTGAAGCACATCATCTCTGGATCCTTGATGCCTCAGTTGATAAATCCCTATGCGCATGAATGCCATTCCTTGCAAATCGATCAGATTATAATCTTCACGATATTGCGTCAATAGCAGTGCACTTTGAAACCAACCTAACGCAGAGTCGTTTCCGGTTCGCTCATATTCAGAACCAACCTTAATCATGCAATATGCTTTCAAGGAATCGTCTGCAGTCGCCTCTATTAAACGAATCAAACTATCTGCAACAGCATTAGTTTGACTCTGAGTGCAAAGGGCAGAGGTGATTAAAAAGCAAGAGAGTAGAAAGGCCTCTTTCAAATGTCTAGGTTAAAATACAAAACACGTATCGTCAATTAGCCATAGGCTTTGATTAGATATTATCAAATCTTCAGGAAAATCCAATGAGCTGGCTAATATTTTACAACTGAGCTTTTACCCAACGCAGTATTTGCTCATCACCATCTACAGTTCTGACCTGCGCCAAGTAAACTCCAGCAGGGAGCTGACGAACTGAGATTGAACCATTAGGATTATTATGACTAGCAACAACTTGACCAGCAAGATTGATAATATGCACTGATTCTATTTCAACACTCGATTGAATAGCTAGAAAATCAGAAGCGGGGATAGGGAAGAGATTAACGTTGAAGTTGCTATTGGCTTCAGCCAATCCAGCAGGCTCTTCAGGTACAGGAGGAGTTGGTAATTGAAATTTCCAAGCATCTGTTGGATATACTCCAGTTTGTCGATTCTGACCACCAAAAAAGTAAACGGTATCTTCAATAACAAACGAACCAGGAGCCCAAATGCTAATCCCAGGATGCGAAGGAAACTGAGTCCAACTATCATCTGTAAGATCGTATTGCCAAAATTCACCTTCGCTCATAAAAGAGTGATTGGCACCATCACCACTCAAAACATATCCATAATCTCCATGGTCAAATTGTGTTCCTGCAACGCGCGCTTGACTTGGAAAATCATTCATCACTTCCCATGTAGACGTTTCTTGATCAAAATGATACCAATCATCATATATGGTGGGAGCTTGGCTTCCATGTCCCATGCCAGTATAGAGTTCACCTTTTACAGAGAACTGATAAGGATGATGACGCTGAGGTCCTGGAATGTTTGGCATTTGATTCCAATCGTTTGCATTAATATCATATTCCCACCAATCATTTAAGTTACCATTGGCTCCGCTGCCAAGACCAACATAAATTTTGCCATCACTTATCAGAAATGCAGGGTGTTGACGCGCATCGCAAGGACAAGCAGTTAGATAATCCCAATCTTCAGCTACCGGGTCAAAAACCCAGATGTCTTTTAAATAAGCTGTTGCAGAAGAACCAAATCCTAAATATCCTTTACCCTCATAAGCGTAGCCAATTCCAAAGCTTCTCGGTGAACCTGGAAACTGAGATAGGATGGTCCATTCATCAGCATTGGGATCATATTTATAAAAATCTCTTACCGGACCTTCTAAGGCATCTGAACCAGTGGCTGCATAACCATAACCATCTAAGGTGAATGTTACTGGATGATGTCGTCCAAAGGGCATGTCCGCAAATGAAGACCAATCCTGTGCAACAGTAGTTTGAAGACAGATAAACAAGAGAACAATAGAGTAAAGTATTTTTTTCATATTCAGGGTTTTATTTTTGTCTGGATTGCAAATATGACAATTGTAGAGTACAATTGGTTCGATTAGAATTGAATAATATGGTATTCCTATGATTGATATCGGTTTCATTGCCAAGAGACCTGTTGAGGTTTTCCTAACGCTATATTAAGGTTATAATATATATTATGTTAAATAGGGTCATTCGCTAATCTAGACTAAGACTTAGTATTCTCTTATGCTACTTTTCTCCTGAGAAAGTGATTTGTTCCTCTGCTCCGCTCATTCTGACTGATTTTTGCGAGTATTCCAATCTGATCCAATCAGCATCATACCGTCCTATACCTTCAACAATCAAAGTATCCGATTCAGTATAAATCGTTTGAGCCGGAATAATCAAAGAACTGTCAGAAATAATGTCATAGTAGAAACGCTGGTCTACCATTAATCTATTTGGAATAGTTTGATCGGCATCAACAATAATACTATCCTCAATTCTTCCAAATAAAGCTTCTTGTTGACGATAACTGCCTTTGTAAATTCCATCATAGTTTCTATTGAAAAGCAGTTCGCACTCATCACCCGAATACCATTTTTCACATAGGCATTCGCCTTCGTAGCAACGACCGTTTTCATGACAATCCGTTTTTCTGCACTGCTTATTGCAGCTCACTGAAAACGTTGCCAGCGCAAAAAGCACTATAAAGAGTTGTTTAGTCATTGGTTTCTCTATCAAATCTAAGCATAAAAAAAGACCAACATTACTGTTGGCCTTTATCAAATTCTATTTAAGCTTTGTTAGTTTGAAAGCTTCTCACTCATTTCTTTGTACTTGTCCATTTGATTGGTACGCGCATAAAGCTCTTTCAATGAAGTCATTGTGCTAAGATCAGTCGGTTCTAAACCGTGAGCCTTTTCGAGGTATGGCAATGCATCTCTCAGCTGCTGATCCGCCTTTTCTTTTGCTACTTTGTATTTAGCGTCATCGCTTATCATGTTGGCATCATTAAGCATTTCCGCCCCTTTGTTGTAATACAATGCACCTAAACTGTATGCAGCATCGAAGTAATCATTTTTCACTTCCAGTGCCTTAGCATAGTCATTTTTTGCTTTCTCAAAGAATGGCACAGATTCTTCCTTCTTCCCATCGTTCAGCATGCTTGCTTGCTTTGTGTCATAGATATTGCCTCTAACAAAGTATAACAAGAAGTTATTAGGGTCGTTTTCGATAGCGAGATTCAAGTTTTCTAAAGCTTTATCAAACTCTTTTGACTCAAGATAAATGTTGATTTCTGCTGTGATGATCTCTTGGCTTTTTGGCAACACTTTTCTAGCCTCCGCTAAGGTCGCTTTATAGGCTTCCTTATCACCCCTTTCTTTGTAAAGGTTGGCTAAATTGATGTAGCTGTCTTCTAAGCTATACTTGATTTCAATTGCTTTTTTGAAATCTTTCTCTGCCTCTTCATACATTTTACCATTTAATGCTGCCACAGCTGCACTGTAAATAGCACCAGAATCAACCGCTCCAGCTTCAAGACGGACGGTATAACAGGTTTCAAAGAACTGCACCGCATCGGTGTAGTTTTTAGCGTTGAATTGCTCTACTCCTTCTTGGTAACAAAACGCTGCAAGTCTTTGGTAACGATCATTCACATCATTCATGTTGATTCGCTTACTTCCTAACTCAATTGCATTTCCAAATGACTCAATGGCTTTCATTAAGCTCCCATCCTTCAAACTTGCAAAACGTTCCTCAGTAGAGAAATAAATTTGCTCATAGATTTGACCTCTATAGTACCAAGTTTTTCCATCAAGCTTTGTTTTTTCATGCGTAATTGCAGGATCAATTTCAGTTTGAGCCTTCGATAACTCACCATCTTGCAGGTAGTTATAGGCATTCAACACTTTAGCTCCTTGTGCAAACATCATGTTCGCACTTACCATAAATAGCACAGCCGCTATTACTCTTCTCATAATTTGTAAATTTTGATTCAAAAATAGGTAATCAATAATAAGACCAAAGCGAAGTCTACTCCTCGGTCTCATTTTCTTCTAGCGCCTCATCTGGTGAATCATTTGTTGTTTCATCAGAAGCTTCTGAAATAATTGGTTCTATTGGATTTCCTTCCTCATCCAGTAATATTTCATCTTCTTCTAAAGCGTCAACTTTTGCCACAGCAGCAATGGAGTCACTGCCGCGTAAGTTGATTAGACGAACACCTTGAGTAGCTCTTCCCATCACTCGCAATTCAGCCATTGACATTCTGATGGTGATTCCTGATTTATTAATAATCATCAAATCGTCATCATCAGAAACAATTTTGATCGAGATTAAATCACCTGTTTTGTCAGTGATATTGAGTGTTTTAACACCCTTGCCTCCTCTGTTTGTAATGCGGTAATCTTCCACTAGTGTGCGCTTCCCATATCCTTTTTCTGATACAACTAGAACACTTTCAGAAGGATCGTTTACGCAAATCATTCCTATTACTTCATCTTTTGGTCCAGCAAGTGTCACTCCTTTTACTCCACTCGCTCCACGTCCCATTGAGCGAACCTTAGTTTCATCAAAGTGAATGGCTTTACCAGACTTAAGTGCCATTATGATGTGGTTTTTACCATTGGTCAATCGTGCCTCGAGTAAAGTGTCTCCTTCCCTCACTCCTATTGCAATGATTCCGTTCGCTCTAGGTCGACTATACTGCTCTAATGGCGTCTTTTTAATAATACCATTCTTGGTACACATCACGATATAGTGATTATTTAAGAATTCTGCATCGCTTAAACTTTCTACGTTTATATAAGTCAAGACTTTGTCATCTGGCTCTATATTTAGTAAGTTTTGTATCGCTCTACCCTTCGAAGCTTTCGTTCCCTCTGGGATCTCAAATACACGCATCCAGAAGCACTTTCCTTTTTCTGTAAAAATCAGAAGGTAATTATGTGTGCTGGCTACAAATAGATGTTCTAAGAAATCTTCGTTTCGTGTACTCGTGCCCTTGCTTCCAACGCCACCTCTGGATTGTCTTCTATACTCGGTTAATACAGTGCGCTTGATATACCCTAAATGAGAAATCGTCACTACAACTTCCTCATTAGGAATCATATCTTCAATGCGGAAATCTTCAGCACCATAAACAATCTCTGTCCTTCTCTCGTCACCATATTTTTCTTTGATGATCAGGAGTTCTTCTTTGATCAAGGCCATTCTAATCTCTTCAGTATTCAATAGGTTTTGAAGACCTGAAATGGTTTTCATCAACTCATCAAACTCACCTTTGATCTTATCTCTTTCCAGTCCAGTTAAACGCTGTAAACGCATATCAAGGATGGCTCGTGCTTGTATCTCAGACAATTTGAAATTTGCCATTAATCCTTCACGCGCTTCATCAGGCGTTTTAGAGGCCCGAATCAGTTTGATAACTTGGTCTATATTGTCAAGAGCAATAAGTAAACCTTCCAATACGTGCGCTCTCTCCTCAGCTTTTCTTAACTCAAACTTCGCTCTTCTTACAACAACCTCATGACGATGCTCCACAAAATGAACAATCATGTCTTTCAAGTTCAAAGCCACTGGCCGACCTTTCACAAGAGCGATGTTATTTACGCTAAAGCTTGTTTGTAATGAAGTGTACTTAAATAGGTGATTTTGAACAACATTAGGAATTGCATCATGCTTTAATTCATAAACGATGCGCATACCTGTTCTATCCGATTCGTCACGGATATCTCTGATGCCTTCAATCTTCTTGTCGTTAACTAATTCAGCCGTGCGCTGGATCATATCAGCTTTATTCACTTGATATGGAATCTCCGTCACTATGATGGCCGCTCTATCGTCATCATCTACTTCAATATTGGTTCGAGCTCGCATGACAATGCGTCCTCTACCCCCTTCAAAGGCATCTTTTACGCCTTCATAACCATAAATGATTGCGCCTGTTGGGAAGTCTGGAGCTTTTATATGCTCCATTAATTGAGGTATTTCAATGTCGTTATTGTCAATATAGGCTATGATACCATCTATAACTTCAGTTAAATTATGAGGCGGCATATTTGTAGCCATACCAACGGCAATACCACTAGATCCATTAATAAGAAGGTTTGGAATTCCAGCGGGCAATACTTTTGGCTCTTCAAGAGAGTCATCAAAGTTTAATTGGAAATCAACCGTCTCTTTGTCAATGTCTGCGAGTAATTCTTCCGCAATTTTTCTTAAACGCGCTTCTGTATAACGCATCGCAGCAGGACTATCACCATCAATCGACCCAAAGTTACCTTGCCCATCAACCAATGGATAACGCAAACTCCAAGTTTGTGCCATTCTGACCATTGTGTCATATACAGAGGAATCACCGTGTGGGTGATATTTACCGAGAACTTCTCCAACAATACGAGCCGATTTTTTGTGAGCCCGATTTGAAAGAACGCCAAGATCTAACATGCCATAGAGCACTCTTCTATGCACAGGTTTTAGCCCATCTCTAACGTCTGGTAATGCTCTAGAAACAATAACTGACATCGAATAATCGATGTAAGCTGTTTTCATTTCATCTTCGATATTGACGCTAATAATCTTTTCTCCTTCTGCCATGTTGTCCTTCTATTGGTTGATTCCTTTTTGAGTCTAGGCTGGTGTGCTAAGACAAGTGTCCGAAAGTAACATTCGACATCTCGATAACGCGTAAAAAATGGGGCTATTTTTAAACAAAATTCTGTTAGTATACTTAGTAAGTGTAAGGTTTTCAACAATGAGTTGACAATAGCTTTGGATAAGTTAAAAAATCTACTACTTTGTCATGGCATTATCCTTGGTAAAGAGGATGCAGTTTAAAGAAATATGGATACAAATTTTTCACCGAGAGTTAAAGACGTTATTTCCTTTAGTCGCGAAGAGGCTTTAAGGTTAGGACATGATTATATAGGTACTGAACATTTCCTATTAGGAATGATTAGAGAAGGCGATGGAGTCGCAATAAAAATTTTAAAGAACTTAGAGGTTGACCTTTCTGAGTTAAGAAAGCTTATTGAGAATTCTGTTAAGAGTGTTGAGACCAGTGGGAAACCCTTAAATAGTTTAGGCAATATTCCTTTGGTCAAGCAAGCCGAAAAGACCTTAAAGATCACCTATTTGGAGGCGAAGCTTTTCAAGAGCTCTGTTATCGGAACGGAGCATTTACTTCTCAGTATATTAAAAGATGAAAACAATGTGGCATCAAGGGCTCTATCAGCATTTAATGTAACCTACGATGTCGTAAAAGAAGAATTAGAATTAATGTTAAATCAAGAAACACCAAGATCGGAATTTCCGAATACTCCAAATGATGATGATGACGAGGATGGGCCATCTTTCGGATCAGGATCAGGTTCAGGAAGCATTGGAGCCGGATCGAGTTCTGGATCTTCAAGTCGAAAGCCTGGAGATTCAAAATCAAAAACTCCTGTGCTCGACAACTTCGGCAGGGACTTAACAAAATTGGCTGAAGATGATAAGCTGGACCCAATCGTGGGACGTGAAAAAGAAATTGAGCGTGTCTCTCAAATCTTAAGTCGAAGAAAGAAAAACAACCCTATTCTTATAGGAGAGCCTGGTGTCGGTAAATCCGCAATTGCGGAAGGACTCGCCTTGAGGATTGTTCAAAGGAAAGTGTCGCGTGTCTTATTTAACATGCGCGTTGTAACGCTTGACCTCGCTTCATTGGTTGCCGGTACAAAGTATCGAGGACAATTCGAAGAGCGAATGAAAGCAGTAATGAACGAGCTTGAAAAAAGCCGAGACATTATTCTTTTCATTGATGAGATTCATACGCTCGTTGGAGCTGGTGGTGCGTCCGGTTCATTAGACGCCTCAAATATGTTTAAGCCTGCCCTAGCAAGAGGTGAAATTCAATGCATAGGGGCAACAACTTTAGATGAATACAGACAGTATATCGAAAAAGACGGTGCTCTTGAAAGACGTTTTCAAAAGGTTTTAATAGAGCCAACTACTGCTGATGAAACGATTCAGATTTTAATGAACATCAAAGAGAAGTATGAGTCACATCATAATGTGACTTACACTGATGAAGCTATCAAAGCGTGTGTTCAATTAACAGATCGATACATTAGCGATCGTCACCTTCCGGATAAGGCTATAGATGCATTGGATGAAGCTGGATCTCGCGTTCATATTACAAACATCAGAGTTCCGAAAGCAATCATCGAGGTAGAAAAGAAAATTGAGGACATTAAAGAAGAAAAGAACCGTGTTGTTAGAAGCCAGCGTTATGAAGAGGCTGCTAAACTTAGAGATACAGAAAGACAGCTGATTGAAGAATTAGAGACGGAGAAGAAAAAATGGGAAGAAGAAACTAAAAATCATCGTGAACCAGTTACAGAAGATAATGTTGCTGAAGTTGTGGCAATGATGACAGGTGTACCTACTCAGAGAATAGCTCAGAATGAGGGTTCTCGTCTCGTAAATATGGATACAGAACTTCGAGGCTCTGTAGTTGGTCAGGATAATGCGATTGAGAAAGTTGTTAAATCGATTCGCAGAAATCGTGCAGGGCTTAAAGATCCAGACAAGCCTATCGGAACATTTATTTTCTTAGGTCCTACTGGTGTTGGTAAAACTCAACTGGCAAAGGTTTTAGCGCGATACTTGTTTGATAAGGACGATGCGCTTATTCGTATAGACATGAGTGAATATATGGAGAAGTTTGCTGTTTCTAGATTGATAGGAGCACCTCCTGGATATGTTGGGTATGAAGAAGGTGGACAGTTGACTGAAAAAGTAAGAAGACGCCCCTACTCTGTTATTTTATTAGATGAAATAGAAAAAGCTCATCCCGATGTATTCAATTTATTACTGCAAGTATTAGATGACGGTCAAATCACGGATAGCCTCGGTCGTAAAATTGACTTTAGAAACTCTATTGTGATCATGACTTCCAACATTGGTTCAAGACAGCTGAAAGACTTTGGCGCTGGTGTAGGTTTTGGTACTAAGTCTCAACTTGATCAAGCGGACGATATTACCAAAGGTGTGATCGAAAAGGCACTGAAAAATGCCTTTGCTCCTGAATTCTTAAACAGAATTGATGATGTAGTATTATTCAATAACTTGAATCAAGATCACATTAAAGAGATCATTCACATTGAAATGAAATCATTGCTAAAAAGGGTTGAAGAAATTGGATACAAATTGGTTGTGTCTGATAAAGCTTTAAACTTTATAGCTGAGAAAGGTTTTGATGAGAAGTATGGAGCAAGACCTCTTAAGCGAGCGATTCAGAAATTCTTAGAAGATCCTATGGCTGAAGAGATCATCAAAACCAATATTGATGAAGGGGATGAATTGCATGCTGATTTAAACAAAGAAAAAGACAACATTGTCATCAAGGTGAAGAAAGTAAAGAAGAAAAAGGATTCAGAATCCTAAATGAAAAAGCCCCGATGTCGGGGCTTTTTTTTGTCTTCTAAAATTTGGCTTTAGTTCGCCACTTCAGACATGAACTTGATTCTAATTATCCGAAGTTCTTCTGATGTGTAGTCTTCGTCATCTAATTCTTCCAACGCTGCATCGATGTCGGGTGATTCAGCTTCCATGAAATAATCGTAAACCTCTTCTAATCTATCTTCATCAACTACATCATTAATGTAATAATCGATATTGACTTTGGTGCCGCTATCTATAATGTGCTCTAATTCTTCAAGTAGTTCATCGAAGGACATACCCTTCGCTTTTGCAATATCCTCCAGTGGAATCTTTCGATCGATAGATTGAATGATATAAACCTTTGTGCCTGATTTATTAACTATTGACTTCACGACCATATCTTGGGGTCGCTCTATTCCGTTCTCTTCAACATAGTTTTGAATGAGATCGATAAAGGGCTTTCCAAACTTGAGCGCCTTGCCACTTCCAACACCCTGGATGTTTTTCAGTTCATCCATTGTGATAGGATACTGATTGGCCATATCTTCCAAAGATGGTTCTTGAAAGACAACGAAGGGTGGCACATTCTTTTCCTTGGAGATCTTTTTTGTGAGATCCTTTAAAAGTTTCATCAACTCTTCATCCATAACCGAAGAACCACCGGTTTTACCGCTCATGACAAGATCATTTCCTTTTTCAATCTCGGAAGTGTAGTCGTGATCCTTGTAAATACTGTATGATTCAGGTGGATTGGACATGAATTCTCGACCTCTCTCTGAAATCTTGACTAGACCATAGTTTTCAAT
>Ga0209715_1002756_pt1 | contig 13068 bp, 19 predicted proteins | sample COGITO_mtgs_1205_2_FD_184809 | JGI IMG/M metagenome (GOLD analysis project Ga0209715, IMG submission 184809) | Pelagic marine microbial communities from North Sea - COGITO_mtgs_120503 (SPAdes) (version 2) | ecosystem: Environmental > Aquatic > Marine > Epipelagic ...
TAGGCACCTGATTATCCATACCTTAGATAGAAGGCCTAGGTTACTTGTCAACGCGCCATCATTCTTAAATATTGCTTCATCCACAGGACAAACCAATAGTATAAAATGTCCTATAATTTATATTATGAGAATTATAATCCCTATATTTGTATAAAAATACGAAAAATTATGGAAAGTTTACTACACGATATGAGAATACTTTTAGACTCATTGCCAGCAAAGATTAAAAAATCAAACTTCAAACCACAAGCAATTATCAAAATGACAGGCATGCCATCAGCTACATTTTATAAAAGAATGAAGACAAAAACATTCACCCTAGAAGAGGCAGAGAAAGTTTTGAAAATACTAAATTTTGAAAAAAAGATAGAAGATGAAATAAACGCTGGATATGATGACTTAGAAAAAGGACGTGTTCAAACGATAGAAGAATTAGAACAGAAATACGAAAACTAAAGAGAGAGGAAGTAGTTTTTACTAACACGTGAAATTGAAATAATAAACATATCTTTTTTTATTGAAGTATAAAAAATAATAAAATTTGTTCTTACAACTAAATATCTGATGTCACCTCGATAATGTTTTCCCAATTCCCGATACCACATAGTACGGCGAATTACTTTCCTAAAATTACTTAATAATTCATCCGCTGCTTCAGGGGAGAATCTTTCTACATAATGAGAATAAATTTCATCAATAGATTCTACAGATTCATTAGAAAATATTATTTTATACATAATTTGTAAATAGTAAATTGATAAATTATTAAGCGTAATATTCTACAAACATAGACTTAAATTAGTAATGTTTGTAGTTTGATATAAAATTGTTAAACATTGCTTATTGATTTGAAAGCATTGTAAGAATATAATAGGCAAAAAAAACTGTTTACAATAAAAGAGAAATATGCGAACATTTGAAAAATAAATAGCAACCTACTATTATTCAGTTGCTATTTGGGGCGTTAACTTATCAATTAACTAAATTACTTTTTACTTAACTAATATATAACAAAAAAAAGTATAAACAACCAGTTATGTGAACTTTAACATATAGAACGCCCAAGAGTAAAATTTACATTCTGAGGAAAAAAAGCAACCAGCCACAGCGAAGCGTAGGCGCAGGCGCGCGCAGGAAGACCAAAAGGTCTTGGGCCGAAAGCCTGCCAGGGCAAAGGAACAAGTATTGCGCTGACCGACGAAAGGAGGGAAGAAGAGCAACAAGGCAAACCTAAATTAAAGTGCAAAACGAAGTGGCGCACATTGCAATAAATCGGCCGCTGCCGCATTGGGAAAATGCGCCTGCAAAACAAGAAGCACGAAGCCCGCAATTTATGAGGGAGAAAGTGCGGGCGATGAGAGAAGTGAAACGAGTGGCGCGACGAAAGAGAACGGAGGCAGAGCCGACTGAAAAAGAGAAGCAAAACAAAAGAGAACGAAACGAAAGAGTACAATATAAAAGCCCGTGACGAAAATGAAATTTTTAGTCATGGGCTAGAGCGAGCGCAGCGAGCGAATAAACTTCTAACTATGGAAAAAACTTAAGAGTATAGATATTATTTTATTTTAATAAGAAGCCAGCGCAGTAAGAGAGGGGACTTCTAAGATTTTTAAATTAACTGTGAACTTAACTGATTCTTTGATTTTTAATTGTTGTTCTAACTGTCTGATTTCTTCTTCTAGTACCGGGTTAAAAACTTGATTAATTTCAAATTTATCTATTATAGATTTTTGATTTATTATTGCTTTTTCTAATTTATTTATAGTGTATAAATTCTCTTCAATTACAAGCTTTTTATTCAATTTAATTAAGGCCTTTTTTAAATTATCTAATTGTAGAAACTGATTATTATTAGCCTTCCATAAATTATAAGACTCTATTTTTTTAAGGGAGAGTAATTCTCTAATGGCTAGGTTATTATCTCCCACTACATGAGGTGTAAATTTAGGGTTAAAATAATTATTAATTTCTATTTTTTTATTAATCAATTTATCATTAAAATAAAAATCATGAGAAGACAAAACAGACCCAGAAACAATTTTGTTACTTATTAGCTTAGTTAATTGTTCAATTGAAATACTATAAAAATCTACTTCATTAATTTTGTAAATCATGTCATTCTTTGAGGGCAATATTTCAATATCTCTCATCCGATTATCTTCTGCAGTTAACCGAAGTATTTCATTTTGGTTTGTAAAGACAATAGACTCAAAAGGCGAAGCATCAACTACAACACCAGTACCAGAAACGAAAACGCCATTAAACAAATACGAAAAATCAACAGTTACAAAATTCGGTGAATTTTTAAATTCTCTTTCAACGTGTGCTATTGTACCAAATGAACGATTATAAGAAGTCCAAAATCCATTAATAAACAAATCATAAGATGATAATACAACAACAGAAAAAAACATAAAAGCAATAGTCTCTGATTTAACATTTCCGCTTCTAACCCTATAAGCAGGATTTGCAGGAACAACACATGGAGCCCTAGAAAATGGATAAAACAAAGGAATTCCTTGAATTGTAAGCATATCTAAAATGAAATGAGAAAAGACTCCAAAAAAAACAATAAAAGAAAACGGTGTACCTTCAAATGTAAAATATGGATTAATTAAATTCAATTCTAAAAACAAACACAATAAAACTAACGGAACCAAAAAAGACAAACTATGTGTGATAGTTCTATGACCGTAATTCTTATCTATTGCTTTAGATATTGGCCAGAACAATTTACCAACTAAACTTTTAGTGTGATCAATATCAGGAAGGAGGGAAGCAAAAACACAAACGCCTAAATAATACGGACTAGAAAAAATATTCACGTTCCAGAAACTTAATGAAATACCTGTAATTGCAATACCTCCAATTATATGATTTGGCGCCGTCATTACTAATAATCGGTTTGATATTCGATTGATTGGTCTTGTTTGAAATCGTCCATTTCATCTAATTCCTTTTCGTTTGTTTCAACTGCTTTTGTAGGTCCGCAATTAAAAAATAATAGAACTAAAATAAGGGTTAAATACTTCATAGTTATAAAAATTTACGTTTTGTGAATCCTAATAATTGACGAGATAATAGAGTTAAAACCAATGCAACACCACCAATAAATCTAAAAGAATCGTTATCAACTTCTTTACTCATATACCTTAATAAATACATCATACCGAAACCAATAAAAATCACAAAGGTCATGTCTATTTCCTGAAGTGAAGCGGTGTGCCTAACTTCTCTAATAACTTCATTTGTGATTATTGGTTCCTTTCTATATCTGTCTATTACTTCAAAAATTACTCTAGGGTTTCCATTACTTTGCTCAAAAATATGATTACGAAATAAGTCATAATCTTCTGGGTTTAAATCATAAGACAATTTATTAATTAATTCAAATGATTTTGCTCTATCTAAAGTTTTTAAAACTAATCTGTCATAATTCCACATAAAAGAACTCTTATCCAGTTTAACAACACGAGCAGAACAAAAGATAATGAAAGTATCTTTAACTTCTTCCAGAAACTGAACACCTCCAGGAGTAATATTATCAACCCTATCAATACTTAAAATATATTCTTTATTCTCTACTATTTTTTTCATTTCATCACATAAATTTTTAGTCGAAGTCCTATTTAATTTCAATAACATTTTGTCATGGTCTATGTCACCATAAATCAAATCTTTTACGTGCTTCTTGTCTCCGTTGTAAAGGAAAATTAACAAGTCTTTTATAGTTCCTTTAAGTCCCGATAAATCATCAATTTTTAATATCTTTTTATCAGTTTGAAAACTCTCTAATAAATGAGATTTCCCAACCCCAATACCACCAGTTATGATTGTGTTGACACCCTTATTAGCGTTTTCTTCAAGTTGTTTTATTTCTAAATTTCTACCAATTGTAAAAATGTCTTTGTGAAAATTTAAAGAAATCTTTTTATCATCCACAACTTTAATACCAAGACGTCGTAATATTTTATTTAATTTTGATTCTTGTTTATCTGATACTCTACTAATATTCTGTTTTAAGAGTTCTGTTGGGATTTGTGTGTAAATCAAAGTGGTGTCATAACGTTCATGCCCCATCATTGTTTTGATGTTCTCTAATGGAGTTCCCTCTGCGATGTGTCTAGTACCAAATGCATGTCTTAATGAATGAGGATTTATAAATTTAAAACCCAGCTTCTTATTATATGTTTTTAAAAATTTATTTACTGCATCTCTCGTAATATGGTATTTATTTGAAAATTGATAAGGAAATAAAAAATCGTCTTTTTCAATATTTTTTTGCTTTGAGAAATATTCTGCCAAACACTGATACAAACGCTTTGATAATGGTATTTTTCTCCTAACAACTTTCCCTCTTTTTTTTAAAGTTTTAACTATAACTAAATCTCTTTTGAAATCAAAATCTTCATATTTTAAACTAATTGCTTCACTAACCCTTAAACCACAATCCAGCATCAACAAAACAATTAATTTATGTTTTAGATTTACAATAACCTCTAAAAGCTTTGCACATTGGTAACTATCCAAAAATTTAATATCATTCATTATATCATAATTTTATTATTAGAAATTCCTCTTTATAATCTGATTTCAATAAACTTTTAAACTTACTAGCATCAACTATATTATCAAATAAATTTGCTCTAAAAGGAGAATCTGAACAAATAACAGATTTATCAGTTTCTAGCTTTTGAAAATAACTTGCTAACCCTTTTTGTAAAACATAACATTCGAACTTTACCATATTATAAGATTTAGAATTATTTACTATATACTATTATTACTATTTACTATTACTACTATCTACTGTTGTGCTTCATTAAAACGCCACTGCGTTAAGCACAACAATAAATAAACGCAATAAAAATTACTCACGCTTCTTTACTAAAATTGTTGCTCTGTGCATTTTTTTACTATCACCACTTGCACACATATCTATTATTTGTACTACATCCCATCCACTTTTATATATTTGGTTTAGGTAGTCTGTTAATTCGTGGTAATAGTGGTAGTTTGTTTGTTCTATTCCGTACATATCCGTAATTTTTAAAGTCGTTTATTCTTATTCGTTACTTCCGTTATTTTGAAAAAATAAAAACATATTATATTTACTTCATAGGATACGCGCCCGCTCTACATAATGGAGATAATGCAGATACCTACACGACTACTATTATATACATTACTTCAAGGGAACGTATATAGGAATCAAAGCACAGGCCACATAATGCGACCTCCTTCACTATCTCAACTTTTTCAAACATCCTTTCGCCACAGGAAAAACAACGAATAGGTGAAGCTCCTAAAGGGTTAAATAATTCTAATTGAAAATTCATAATAAAATTGGGTTTAAAACAGAGTTTATAATTATACATATATGTATATGGAATCCCGAGCATCATTGCTCGGGATTAGAGCGTTTTCAAACTTGTATTTTTAGTTGTCTTAAAAAGTTCATTGCTTCAGTGTTTGCAATCATCTTTTTTTCATCTGCAACATGGTTCATTAATACGTTCAATTTCTTCTTCATTCTTGAGCTTTCCTGCGGAACAGAAAAAATATTTAAGACATTAAAAACAGATTGCTTGTCTGCACCTTTCGATATATATTCATTTATAAAATATAAAATCAGTCTATCGGTAGGGGATAAGTCCGCGTATTCTCTAATCATTTCTTTTTTATTAATGTAACACAGCACACCAGAAAATGCGATTTCAGATAAATCATCTACTGGTGCCGTAAGAAGTTGAGCGAAGGTTCTAATATCAACAATGCCAAGCTTTTGCCGATGCTTATAGTTTTTTACAGTGAATTCCAAACGGCCTATATTTTTATATTTTTGACCTTTCATATAAGCCTGGAAGAAGTCGCTAGAATTAAATTCTAATTCTAGAGATTTATGGTAAATTTTAACAAATGGCCTGGTTGGGGTCGCCTTATCTCTAACATTAAACTGCAAACCTGTATTTGTTTTTTTTCGAAAAGGTTTACCAACAAGCCTAAAAACTGACGGTATTATATTAGAATAAATAGCAGAAATTGCATCACTCAAACCATGGGGCGTAATTTCAATATCATAAGCGATATCAAAATCTGAGACCAAAGCCTCATGCATAAATGTCTCAAAAGACAAGTAAATGACCTGAAGCTGCATAATATAATTATATAAATATTCCACATTATGAAGAGTAATTCCTTCTAAATACCGTTCCTTTAATTGTTTAGCATTTGCTTGAATAACTACATATTCATTAACAACTGCGCCCTCGGTTGAAAAAACAACAGCTATACGTGTCTTAATGCCATTAGTAATATTGATTTTGTGTTTTTCTAAATTTATAGTCTCTTCAATCATACCGGAACCAACATAGATTCGCTGAAATTCTTCACAAAAGGTAGGATCGATAAATTCAACTAAATGACGAGGAATACGAAGTTTTAGGGAATCAATTTTTGGTACATTAAACATTTTGTCTTAGATTTACATTGGTGCACTGCCAGAGATGACAACACCAACTCATTGCGAAAGCAAAAGAAAACAGAGCTCAAAAGGGTTCTGTTTTTTTGTTAGTTGAAGGCTTTGCCCTCAAACTCCCAAGATTTTTTTTCTCTTGCGTAAGCAATTTTTTTAGGTTAACAATACGATTCAGGGGTTCTACATGTTCGCATACAGCCTTTATTTGCCGCGCTGTTTTTTCAATTCTATTACATTGAATAATAATACTCCTGTACTTATCAGAAATATTCATGTATTTATTCAAATAATCTTCTGTTGTAATTTCCAGATTCTTGTATTTACCGTGGTTAATTTGGAATAATTGGCGAGATATATTCAGGGAAGTAGTGTCTAATAAAATTATATTATAATTTGTCTCAAATTCAAACAAAAGTGATTCCAAATTATACACTTTACTCTCTGAGGCTTCATGCAATGATGCCGCAAGTTTTTGAAATTCAATTTTATTTCTCTGTTTGTGCATCAAATGATTTGTGAATTGTGAAAGAGACAAGCCCACAGTAAAGCTTTGATTATTAATATCATAGCCAATATTGGGGATAATGGAAAGCCACTTATTTACATTGTTATTTTTAAAATCAGATAATATTTCAATGTTATTTAATTCTATACTTTTTTTATATTCTACAATCTGAGAATCCGAGAATAGACCTGTAAATAAAATAATGATTTGTAAGTGTCTGATTGTGTTCATATTAGCCTAGCTCCGTTGTCCTATAATTTATATTATGTAAAATAGAATATTACGATATCCTATGTGCTCTATTGCAAATACTTTAGTAATTTTGCAATAAATATGAACTAGTTATGAAAATGCTTACTGTATTCCGTCTCATTGCCTTTTTTGAAGGCTTGTCGTATATCCTATTACTATTTGTTGGCGTGCCTTTAAAATACTTAAATGATGATGTCACTCTTGTGAAAATGCTTGGAATGCCTCACGGATTTTTGTTTATGGCCTATATCGCATTTGTGATTGTATTGCGTTTTGATCATACATGGTTTAAAAAGCATTTTATTCTCATTTCATTAGCGTCCATCATTCCCTTTGGAACTTTTATTGTTGAATATAAATTAAGAAAACTAAACTAACCTCCATATGGAATATTTATATAATCATTTGAATGAGCTGTTACTTTCCTTGAAAGTTCCTCCCTATTATGCAGACATAATTGGTCATTCTATTTTGTTTATTGGTTTGATACTAATAATTATTTTGGTTGATTATGTCATTCGAAAAACACTTTTAGCCACTTTTTCAAAGATCGCGGCTAAATCAAAAACAAACTTTGATGATATTATGGTGGTCAATAAAGTACCACGGAATGTTGCCCATTTAATTCCTTTTATTATTGCCTATAAATTTATTCCTAGCTTGTTTTTTGATAACATTCCTTTACAGGACTTTAGCAAGAAATCCATTTTAGTAATCGGTATTATACTCACAATAATTGGCGTTAGAAGTGTTTTGAATTCGATTAAATCCTACTTCAAAACCCTTACGTATCTTAAAGACAAACCTGTTGACAGTTACATTCAGGTCTTTATGATTTTTGTATGGCTTACTGGTATTTTTGCAATTGTTGCCATTATTTCAGGGATTTCATTTTGGGAGTTTATAGCTGGTTTAGGAACGGTTTCTGCCATTATTATATTGGTTTTTAGAGATACAATTTTAGGATTTGTAGCGAGTATTCAAGTGTCTATTAACGACATGGTTCGTATTGGAGATTGGATTTCTTTTGATAAATTTGGTGCCGATGGCGATGTGATAGAAATAAATCTAGCGACTGTAAAAGTTCAAAACTTCGACAATACAATCACAACCATTCCTACCTACGCCCTGATCTCCGATTCCTTTAAAAACTGGAGAGGCATGGACGAGTCTAAAGGCCGACGAATCAAGCGTGCTTTAAACATTCGAATGGAAAGCGTTAAAAACTTGAATCAAGATGAAATTATTAAGCTGTCTAAAATACAATTGATTTCTGAATATGTAATTCAGCGCTCTGAGGCCATAAATTCCTACAATCAAACCAATTCTATTGATAAGACACTTTTAATCAACGGCAGAAATCTTACGAATATTGGCTTGTTTAGAAAATATATGGAAACCTATATTGAAGCCCACTCAGCTATTAATAAAGACTTAATGGTCATGGTGAGACAACTACAGCCAACGGCTTATGGACTGCCCATTGAAATTTATGCTTTTAGTAGTGATAAACGCTGGCAAAATTACGAATATATTATTGCTGATATTTTTGATCACATGATTGCTTCAGTAGCTAATTTTGATTTGGTAATTTCAGAACCTTCCATCCTAAGACCTACAAATAAATAATCAATGAGTTCTAGAGAGTCGTTCCTTAAGTCCCTGCGTCCAGATGTTTTAACAAAGACGATTAAATCTGAGATGTCATCAGAAGAATACTTTCAAAATATGGTATTACGTCCTATTATTAAGTTTCAAAATGACCTCTTAATTGCCGTATTTCTACAATTTTGTAGGAAGTATAAAAATGTATTTTTTGACTTATCTACAGAAAAAAAAATACTTTATATTGAATCTGCTATCACTAAAGACAGTAAACTTAGAACTAGTTTTAGGGACATGATTATTGGCTTATTTTCAGTTGAGGAGTATTCGGAATACCTTGTAAATGCTTCTGCTTTAAATAAGCGCATGACAGGTATTGTTAAAGAACGATTGATCAGTCATGTGCAGTTACTGTCTCAAAGCGCCCCTATAAAATAGACTCCCCATTTAGATTGGTAGTCAATACAGAACTCATATAGTCAAAATAAGGTCGTATAGCCTTAAAGCTATCAATCACGTCTTGAGTGAATTGGTCCGAAAAAACCTCTTTGTCCGTATATTTTTTACTAAATATAAACTGCTTTTTACGAATCAAATCAATATTAGGGTCTAGCTTATCAAAGCCTCGTGGGGCAGATTGTAGTTCATCTCCTTCAAGAGGTCCCCAAACGGCTTTAAAGCGGGGCTCCGTAATGATAGCTCTGAGATCCTCGGCATCGGTTTCAAATTCTTTTCGAAGTCGCACAAGGTCTTCCTTGTTAGGGTTCCAAAATCCTGTTGCAATAAAACTTTCGTTGTTAGGGGCTAGATGTAAATAATACCCTCCTCTTAATTCCGGTTTGGTCCGATGGAAGCTGCCGCTAAAATGCGTTTTGTATGGGGTTTTGTTTTTAGAAAACCGCACATCTCTATAAATTCTAAACACTTTAAAATCATCTATAGAATCTACTTGATTAAGTTGGTCATACAACTGACTGTAAAAAAGCTTTACGTCACTTTCAGCGGTTCTAAAAGTGGTTATATGCTCCTTGAACCACTCACGGTTATTATGGCCCTTTAAGGCCTTTAGGAAACTAAAGATGTCTTTAGAGATCATGTTTTATTTATTAAATTCAATTTTATGTAAAATCAATCCAGATGCTGGCGCGATATAATCCATGACGTATTCACTTTCGGGTTTTAAGCTGTTTTTTATATAATCCATATCTATTTCCCCGCGGCCTAATTTAATCAAAGCCCCCATCATTAATCGGATTTGATGCCTGCCAAAACCTTTTCCAACTACTTTTAGAATAAAGCTTTGTTTTGGAAAAAAACTAGCTGTATAGAGGGTGTTTTCAATCAGTTCACACTCAAGAAGGTCTCTTTGATACACCCCTTCGTCAGTCGGTTTATAACAATACGTTTTGAAATTATTTTGACCTTCAAACAACTGTGCCCCTGATTTCATAATCTCAATATCTAAAGGCTCAAGGATGGTTGTTAAAATAGGAGCTGCAAACGGATGAAACTTATCCCCGTGCGCAAACACATAATGGTATTCTTTTAACTTGGAGTCTTGGATGATATTAAACTTGGCGTCTACTTCTTCAATACTTACTGCCCTGATGTCTTGTGGAAGGTTGAGATTAAATAGTGTTAAGAACTCCGGTATACTCTCTATAGGCTTCTGGTCTAAAAACAGTTCAAAGGCTGCTTCACTTGCTGAAACCATCGCGTCGGTCCTACCAGCACCAAGCGTTTTAAAGGACTGCTCACCTAGTATAAAATTTAAAGTGCGATCAATCATTAAATGCACCGTTTTTGTGTTGGGTTGTTTTTGCCAACCATGAAAACGATAGCCCAAAAACTGAACTTTCACTAAATAATAAAACCGTTTTTTTAACATGATTACAAGGTCGTAATTTTATAAAGAGTTACAAAATTATTGCCTTGATTTCAAAACATCAATGACGGCCTCTAGTTTATAGCCTTTAGCTTGTAAAAGAATTAAATAATGGAATAATAAATCGGCACTTTCATTTAAAAATAAATCGGCATTATTATCTTTTGCTTCAATAATAACTTCAACCGCTTCCTCTCCTACTTTTTGTGCAATTTTATTCAGTCCTTTCTCAAACAATTCAGCGACATAAGAGTTGTGTGAAGCTGCGTTTTCTCTTCGGTCAGAAATCACTTTTTCTAGTGCTGTTAAAAACCCAAAAGATTCGCTGTTTGTTTCGCCCCAACAGCTATCCGTTCCTTTGTGACAGGTTGGTCCTTGTGGAGTGACTTGAATGAGTAAGCTGTCATTATCACAGTCGTTTTTAATACTTATTAAGTTTAAAAAATGACCACTCTCCTCCCCTTTTGTCCATAAACGTTTTTTGCTCCTGCTATAAAAGGTCACTTTGTTTGTTTCCTTGGTTTTGGCGATGGCTTCTGCATTCATATAGCCGAGCATTAATACCGTCTTGGTGATGGCGTCTTGAATGATCGCTGGGATTAATCCGTCGTTGTTATACTTGATATCCATTAGAGTCGTATGTTAATTTGTTTTGATTGTAATTCTTGTTTTAATTCTTTAATCTCTATCTCGCCAAAATGAAAAACGCTTGCGGCCAAAGCGGCATCTGCTTTTCCTTCTTTAAAAACCGTTTCAAAATGGGAACTTGTTCCGGCACCTCCAGAAGCAATTATCGGGATGTTTACCGTTTCTGATAGTTGCGCTAAAGCTTGGTTTGCAAAGCCCGTTTTTACGCCGTCGTTGTTCATAGAGGTGAATAGAATTTCTCCTGCACCACGAGTTTCAACTTCTTTGGCCCATTCAAACAAATCTAAGTCTGTAGCAATGGTGCCTCCGGCTAAATGAACACGCCACTTCCCTTCTATTTCTTTAGCATCGATAGCCACGACTATGCATTGACTGCCAAACGCCAAAGATAACTCATTGATAAGTTCAGGGCGTTTGATGGCTGCCGAATTAATGCCTACTTTATCCGCACCCGATTTTAAGAGTTGCTCTACCCCTTCTTTGGAACTCACCCCCCCACCAACAGTGAAGGGAATGTCTATTTGCGCGGCTACATCACGAACCATATCAACGGTTGTCGATCGAGATTCTAAGGTGGCTGAAATATCTAAAAAAACCAATTCGTCAGCGCCATTAATAGCATATTGTTTTGCCAAAGCGACGGGATCGCCCGCATCTCTGAGGTTTAAAAAGTTAACCCCTTTTACAGTACGACCATTTTTAATATCCAGACAAGGGATGATTCGTTTTGCTAACATAATTAGAGCTGGTTTAATTGATAGGTTTCTAATTGCTTTAAGCTGATGTTTCCTTCGTATATAGCTTTTCCTATTATAACTCCTTCACAGCCCAATTCTTTTAATTTGGGAAGCTCTTCAAAGCAAGAAATGCCTCCCGAGGCTATTAATTTAAAAGGGGGTATCGATTTCAAAAGTGTTTGATACAATTCAAATGAGGGACCTTGAAGCATTCCGTCTTTGGATATGTCTGTGCAAATCACATATGAAATCCCTTTATTGACATAAGAACTTATAAATTCAGTAACTTCCTTATCGCTTTCCTCTTGCCACCCCTGAATGGCAATTTTTTGATCTAAACAATCGGCGCCTAATACAATTTTATCAGCACCATACGTTTCTAGCCAGTCTAAAAATAGTTGTGAGTTTTTGACAGCAATACTCCCTCCTGTTACCTGTTTAGCTCCAGAATTAAAGGCGATTTTTAAATCCTCTTCTGATTTTAATCCGCCGCCAAAATCAATTTTCAAATTGGTGTTGCTAGCAATGGATTCTAAAACTTTATAATTAATTATATGTTGAGCCTTGGCACCATCTAAATCTACAACATGCAGATGTTCAATACCCACACCTTCAAACATCTTTGCGACTTCTAAAGGGTTTTCATTATAGACTTTCTTAGTGCTGTAATCGCCTTTGGTAAGGCGAACACAGTGTCCGTTTATAATGTCTATTGCTGGTATAATTCGCATGTTATAAATTTAAAAAGTTTTGTAATAATTGAGAGCCGTCTTTGCTGCTTTTTTCAGGGTGAAATTGCACCCCATAAAAATTATTGGATTGCAAGGCGGCTGAAAATTCATGTTCATAATTTGAACTCGCAATCGTTTGTTCGTTCAATCCTGCATAATAACTATGTACTGAATACATATAGCTATTTTCTGGTATTTTGTCCAGTAAACCAGAACTGTGGTTGTGA
>Ga0209715_1002759_pt1 | contig 13060 bp, 13 predicted proteins | sample COGITO_mtgs_1205_2_FD_184809 | JGI IMG/M metagenome (GOLD analysis project Ga0209715, IMG submission 184809) | Pelagic marine microbial communities from North Sea - COGITO_mtgs_120503 (SPAdes) (version 2) | ecosystem: Environmental > Aquatic > Marine > Epipelagic ...
CATCTGGTGTTGGAGCATTCTTAGTTTTTGTAATGATTGCGGTTGTTTACAAAATTTATCAGCCTAAAAAAATATGGAATATTGTTAAAGTTTCAATGAAAGAGAGTGTTATGATAATGTTTATTATTGCAGCCTCTTATCTTTTTGCATTCACATTATCTCAACTTTACGTAACCCAATCGCTTGCTCAAAGTATGATTGAGTTAAGTAGCAATAAATGGATGATCTTTTTAATTGTTAATGTGTTTTTACTTGTTGCTGGATTCTTTTTACCACCAGTTGCAGTCATTGTAATGACTTCAGCTATATTGTTACCAGTGATAACTACATTGGGTTTTGATCCGTATTGGTTTGCAATAGTATTTACAATAAATATGGAAATAGGCTTAATAACACCACCTGTTGGATTAAATCTTTATATAATTAAAGGAATAACGCCTGATGTAAGTCTATCTACAATCTTAAGGGGATCATTTCCATTTATGATGATGATGGTTTTATCTATAGTAATATTATGCATCTTCCCTGAGATAGTAACGTGGTTGCCTGATAAACTAATGGGTAAACCTCTTGGATATTAAAAAAAAAATTAATAGAAAAATTTCAGTAGCACCCATGATGGATTGTACGGATCGTCATGATCGTTACTTTCTAAGATTGATGAGCAAAAATGTTATGCTGTATTCAGAAATGGTTGCAACAAAATCTGCAATTCATGGAGATCGAAAAAAAATTCTATCTTATAGTCCAGAAGAAAAACCTTTAGCATTACAAGTGGGTGGATCTGATAAAGCAGAATTAGCTGAAGTTGCCAAAATTGCAGAAGACATGGGTTATGATGAAATTAATATTAATTTAGGTTGTCCTAGCAAAAAGGTTCAAAAAAATATGTTTGGTGCTTGTTTGATGAGAGAGCCAGATCTTGTTGCTGAATGTATCGACTCAATGGTTAATGCTTGCAATATTCCAGTTACTGCAAAAACTAGAATAGGATTTGATGACACTGAAGAATTTAATTATTTAAATAATTTTATACTAAAGATGAAAAGTGCTGGATGTAGAACTTTTATATTACATGCTCGAAAAGCTATTTTAACTGGAATGTCACCAAAGCAAAATTTAAATATTCCAAAACTGAACTATGAAATGGTTTATAGAGTTAAAGAAGAAAATCCAGATTTAGAAATTATTATTAATGGAGGGATTTCAAAGATTGATGAAATTAAAAACCATTTAACTTTATGTGATGGAGTGATGATTGGTAGGTCCATCTATCAAAATCCTTATTCTTTAGTTGAGATTGAAAACGAAATTTTTGGAACAAAAGAACAGCCAACAAGAGAGGAAATAGCTGCAAAACTACTAGAATACCTTGAGAAAGAAGTTAAGCTTGGCACAAAAGTAAATCATATTATGAGACACACAGTTGGATTATATCACGGTCAAATAGGTTCAAAAGAATGGAAGAGATATTTAAGTGATAATATGATGGCAAGAGACTCTGATTTTCAAAAATCAAAACATATAATGACCATTGTGCAAAATAACGAAAAAGCTAATCAAGCTAACTCATAATGGAAAACTTAAACTATGGTGAGATAATTAACCTACTATCAGTCCTTGCAATATCTGCAGCTGTTGCAGGATTTATGGCTGGATTACTAGGTGTTGGTGGTGGAATTATAATGGTTCCAGCTTTGTATTATGCTTTTACAGTATTAGATTTTGAATTAGTAACCAGAATGCATTTAGCTGTTGGAACTTCTTTAGCAATTATTATTCCAACTTCAATAATTTCAACCAAAACTCATATGGAATATGATGCGGTAGATTTCAAGATGGTAAAATCTTTTGGTATATTTATTTTAATAGGCGTTATTGCTGGAACTTTTTTAGCAGTTAATTTAAAGACACCAACTTTAGTATTATTCTTTTCAATATTTGCTTTTATGGTGGGTTTATTTTTTATTTTTCTTAGAGAAAAACTTGTTGAAAATCCCAAAACAATTTCTGACATTGTCAAAAATATCTCAGGGATTGTGATTGGTTTTATTTCAGTTCCTCTAGGCATTGGTGGAGGATCTTTAATGGTACCATTTATGAGAACTTTTGGTTATGACATAAGAAAATCCATTGGTACAGCTGCAGCAGTTGGCTTTTTGATTTCACTTAGTGGAACGATCACAATGATTATGGGTGGAAAGATAATTGATAATATCAACACACCTTTTAGTGTAGGTTATATAAATTTATTAGGGTTTGCAGTATTTGTTCCAGTTACAATGATTATGGCTAGGTTGGGAGCAAAAGCTGTTTATAAAATAGATAAAAAATTATTAAGTAAAATTTTTGGTACTTTTTTACTTATAGTATCCATAAGATCTTTCGTTGAATATCTAAATATTATATAATTAATTATGTTTAATTTTAAAGAGATAATTTCATCCATTGCTGATGCAGGTCAAAAACTTTTTAGTATAAAAAAGATTAAAAAAAATGACTTAGAATCTATTTTTTCTTTATGTGATGATTTAATTTCACACAAAGGTGCAGCATTTGGAATAACTGTAGCTAGAGATATTACTGAACTATATCAATCACTATCTACAGAAAATAAATTATTATTTTTTAAAAAAATTAATGAGAAATATAAGCCTAGCTTTACAAAAGTTAACGAAGCAATTGAAAAATATACCAAATCTCAAAACGAAAATACTTTGTCAAATTTATTTAAAGTTTCTGAAGGTAAGAGAAGAGAACTTTTTAGAAGAATGAATATGGCGCCAAATGGAACAGCGATTATAGTTGCATTAAGAGAAGATTTAATAAGAATATTAAAAGACAACAAAGAACTTTCAGAATTAGATAATGATCTTAGACATTTATTTAGAGCTTGGTTTAATCCAGGATTTCTTAAACTTTCTAAAATCACATGGGATACAAAGGCTGCAGTTTTAGAAAAAATAATTAAATATGAAAGAGTTCATCAAATAAAAGATATGAATGAACTTAAAAGAAGATTAGGAGAAGATAGAAGGTTTTTTTCTTACTTTCATCCAGCTCTTGAAGATGAGCCTATTATTTTTGTTCAAGTAGCCCTTACAAAAGGTCTTGGTAGATCTATTCAAGAATTAATGAAGCCGACTGATAATGAAGAAAAATCTTATGATACTGCTACTTTTTATTCAATTAGTAACTGTCAAGAAGGTCTATCTAGAGTCACTTTGGGTAATTTTTTAATAAAGAGAGTGGTTTATGAAATACAAGAAGAGCTACCTCACATTAAAAACTTCGGCACCTTATCACCTATACCAGGGTTTGCTGATTGGTTTAGTTATTTAGAAGAAACTAAGATTAAAAATATTTTAGGCGATCTAAAAGATCAAGATGTTATCTTTTTAAAATCTCAAGACTTAAAACTAGGTGATGGTAGAATTGTAAAAAATAAAGAAGCAATAACTAAATTAGTTGCACATTATATTGTTAATGAAAAAAATGAAAAAGGACTACCAGTGAATGATGTGAGTAGATTTCATTTAGGTAATGGAGCTATTGTAGAAGATATTGTAATTAATGCTAATATTTCAGAAACTGGCTTTAAAAGATCTTATGGTGTGATGGTCAATTATCTTTATGAATTAAAAAATATTGAAAAAAATCATGAAGATTACATGAATAGCAATAAAGTAATTGTCTCTGATAAAATAAAAAAATATTTATAAATATAATCTTTGAATTTTAATTAAGACCCCATTTAACTTTATTCCAAATTCTTTCATGAAAATAATAAAAAAAAAGAGGAATTATAGAACCTAGTCCCAATATTCCAGCTCCTTTAAAACTACCAGTAAAAATATATCCAAATATTACCCAGTAGATAAAAATAAAAAGTCTCCATGAAAATGTTTTAGCAACGGATCGTATTTTTTTGTCAGCCATAATTAATTTAGCCTATAATAATTTTTGCTTATAGAACACATTTATATTAATGTTTAACAATGGCAAATAAAGTAAGTAAAAGCTTTCTAAAAGATTCTCATTTAATAACTGAATTAAAACTGTGTAGCATTCGTTTAATTGATAACGTTAAATTTCCTTGGATCATTTTAATTCCTAAGCGAAAAAATATTACTGATATTTCTGAACTTAACTCAAAAGACCAAATGCTATTAATGAAGGAAATTGTTCATTGCAGCAAGTTAATGAAAAAAATATTTAAAACAAAAAAACTTAATGTTGAAAAAATTGGTAATATTGTTCCTCAGTTACACATTCATATAATTGCAAGATCTACTAAAGATAGTACTTGGCCGTTATCGGTTTGGGTGGTTAAAGGAAAACCTTATACAAAAAATTTATTAGCTAAAACTATTTCTAAAATTAAAAAGTATTTTTAATAGAGGGTGAGGACAGAGGTAGTTTTAGTCTCCCGCCACTACCTCTTAACTATTATGTATCTGATTCGTCTCTAATTTGTTAACACGTTTTAATTGAAACTAGACTTTATCAACTGCTTGCTTTACTAATTGGTAAATAAGATGACCAAAGAGATAAAAGCAGATGATGTTATTTTCAATTTCTTTAAACAAATTTGTGATGAGAAAGATGATGTTAAATGTGTAGAGCTTGGCAATAGTTGGATTAACGCAATGAAGACCAATCTTACTAACATGGAAAAAAATCTGGATGAAGTGGATAAAGCTAAACATCAAGAAAATATAGATAGCAACATGAGCCACCTTAATAACCTTAAGGATAAATCTGCTGTGGAATGGCGTGAATACGCAACTCAGTGTATGATTGAGATTTTAGACCATAAAACAAAATCGTGAATTTCTTTAAGAGATTATTTTCAAGTAGCAATCTAGAATTACAAATTAATGATGGTGGACGGGCAGCCGCTGGATATAAAGGTAAAGCGGGAGACTGTGTAGTTAGATCTATTGCAATTGTAACAGGTCTTCCTTATCAAAAAATTTATGATGATCTTTATAAGGCAAATGAAGAATTTAGAACTACATCACGAACAAGACTTGCTAGAAGTTTAAAACAAAAAAATGATAGCCCAAGATCAGGCACTCATAGAGTGGTGGTTAAGAAATATCTGGAAAAGCTTGGGTGGCAGTGGACGCCAACAATGTTTATTGGTCAAGGCTGTAAAGTGCATTTAAAAAAAGATGAACTACCAAGGGGGACTTTAATTGTATCTTGTTCAAAACACATAACAGTTGTTAAAGATGGTGTTTTACATGATACTTATGATTGCTCTAGACGAGGCACACGTTGTGTTTATGGGTATTGGACTAAGCCTAATTAATAATATTATAATGAATTAAAAATCATATGAAAAGTTTATCTCTTAAAGCCAGCTGTTTGTGTGGTGGAATAAAATTTAAAACAGAGGGCAATCATCGTGATGTCCAAAATTGTCATTGTAGTCAATGCATGAAAACCCATGGTCATTATGCGGCTTATACCAAAATAGAAGAACAAAATATTAAGTTTATTAAAAAGACTACTTTGAAATGGTTTAAATCTTCAAAAAGAGCCAAAAGAGGTTTCTGTAATAAATGTGGAGCTAGTGTTTTTTTTAAAGTTTTTAACACTAAAGAGATATGTATAGCAGCAGGTATGTTTAACAAACCTGTAAAACTTAAAACAAGTATGAATATTTTTACCGAAGATAAGTTAGATTATTATAAAATAGAGCAGGGTATTCCTAAATTTAAACGTTATTCAAAAAAAGCTAAATAAATTTTGTATGAAATTTGTAGATATTGTTAAATATGTTGCAACAATAATTCAGTTAATCACTCCAATTAAACTTTTAAAAATATTAAATTAATAGAAGATTCCCTAATCTATGATTTGCTAGCATTTAATATAAGAAAATTATTGAGGAACTAGCTTTATTGGTAAGTTTTTTGCCTTTAGTCTTAAGTTTTTTTAGAAGTTTTTAAGAGTAAGTAAGCCCGTTTCAGGATTAACAATTTTTTCATCAACAGAAGCAACTTTTCCATAGGTGAAACCAGCGTCCTTTATTACTTTTTTAAAATCGTCTTCAGTAAAAGTAGTTTCTTTAGAAAAATTTATGATTGCAACACCTTCTGGCCAAGAGACAATAATATTTTCTTCACCAGTAGCTGAAGCTAAGTCTTCTGAAACTTTTTTTTGGCACTCCATACACACCATACCGTTCACAACACCAATCATCGCTGTCTCAGCCCTTAGAGCAGTTTGAAATAATATTGTTGAACTAAATATTATAAATAAAATAATTTTTTTCATAATTTTTAATACAGTAAAATATAATTTATTATTTTTACCTTTCATACATTTATGCATATTATTGTTTGTTAATCTTGAATTTTTGTTGACTTTTAGTACCCATTTTGGGTGGTTTACTTGTGTAATGTATAGTTTAATAATCTAGCATATTGTTTTTGTTAACAAAAAAGGAGAAATGATGAAAAAATTAAAATCAAATAAAGGTTTTTCACTGATTGAATTACTTGTTGTAATTGCAATTATTGGAGTACTTTCAGCTGTAGGTATTACAGCTTACACTGGATACACTGCAAGTGCTAAAGAACAAGCTGCTAGAACTCAGTTTGCACAAACGGTCAGCTTGATTAATGCTGAAATGGCAAAATGTGCCTTAGGATCTGGTAACTTTGCTTGGCCTGAAGGAGCAACAAAAGATACTTGCTCAGATGGAGTAGATACTGCAACTGATACAAACATAGCAAGTTATTTAGCAGCTTCAACAGGTTTAGGTTATAAAAATCCTTACGCTCAAGACGAAGCGGCAGCAACTTATATTCTAGCTGTAGCTGATGCTACTACTGCTCCACTTGCAGACGGAAGAATAACTATCTTCTGTGCTGATGATGGAGATTGTACAGTTCAGCAAGATGTTGGAGATGCAGTATTAGTACAAACTATTGCGAGTGCTTCGTAATTAGTTTTAATAATATTACTTAATATTAATATAAAGGCGCTATGTAAATAGCGCCTTTTTTTTATTTTACAGCTTGACCCATATTGAAAATAGGTTGATATAGAGTTAAAAGTAATCCAGCAATCAAAGCCCCAATTAGCACAATCATAAGTGATTCAATAAATTGTTTTAATTAATATCAGGTGATTAACCCAGTCTTTTGACTTAGTTTCCCATTTAACTTCATCCATAATTTCATTAATAAAATATGATCCTAAGCCACCTGGTTTTATATTGTCAAGACTTCTAGGTTGGATATTTTTCTGATTAACTGGAGTGCCGTTATCAAATAGATGAATTGATAATTTTTTTTTGATTAACTCAAGCTTAATCTCAATTTTGTTATTTTCATCCTCACCTTTGTAGCCATGTTTTATAATATTTGACACAGACTCATCTACAGCAAGTTTTATATTATTTACTAATTTTATCTCAAGTTCATAATCATTAAGAAAATTAGTAACAAATAATCTTATATTTTTTAGATTAGATAATGTTGCTGAAAATGTTTTATTCATAATGTTAAAATACTAAGAATTTGATTATATTAAACCTTAATTAAAAACAAAATACTGCTCAAAATGAGGGGTCAATTAAATTTTAAAACTCAATATTGATTAATATATTAAATATCAGCATTTTATAAAAAATACATAATAAAAATAATGAAGAGCTTAACTATTAAATAATGAGATTCTTTATACACAAGTTTACTGTTTCAAAAATAATAAAAAAATTATTTCAAATTTTTCTTTTTAGCTTTATTGTTTTTAATATGATCAATGATAATTAAATGATCGTGAAAAGACTTTTATCATTAATTTTCATTCTTTCCTTTTATTTAGGAAATGTGTTTGCAGATATTTCTTATCAGGAGATCTTGCAAGATCCTGAAAATTTAGAATTAAATTTAAAGTTTGCAAAAGAGCAAGAGCAAATTGGAAACTATAAATCTGTTATTGCAACCCTTGAGAGGTTGTCTACTATTTATTCTGAAAATATTGATTTAAAATTATATCTTTTATCCATTTCTTTAAAAATAGACTCAAAAGAAAGAACGAAAGAAATTTTAAATGATATTAAAAATAATACAAAATTAACCAATGACTTAAGAGATAAAATTAATCAAATAGCAAAATCTTTAGAAGACAATCAAAGACAAGATGTAGATGATCAGTGGACAAAATATATTGATATTGGATTTAATTATACAGCTGACAATAATGTAAATACAATTAGTAACTCTAACACTCTTTATATATCTGATAGCATCAGTAGTTATGCATCCAATACTATAATCGATGATAATTATGAAAGTATTGTTACAAAATATGGTGCTTTTAAAAATTTATCGAATACTTCTAATATTAATTTTAATGTTGGAAAAAATTTTACAAGACAAAATAGAGATAAAACAAAGGAAAATGATATTCATTCTCTCTTTGTAAATTACAATAAAGTAACTAATAAAAATTATTCCTCTTTATTTTACTCATTTAATAATACGGATAATTTACATGAAGCTGATTACCAATCACACTCGTTAACTCTACAAAATCGATTAAATATAAAACCTAATCAAAATATTTTACTATCAGGAAATTTTGGCTTAACAGATTATAGAACGGATAGTGTTTTTACTTCTGCTGATAATAAAAATAACCAAAGCTATGGTGGAAAACTTGGATACGAATATTATTTTGGACCAGGGCACCATGTAAAATTTAATATTGGTCAAAACGAGTATCAAGCAAGGTTAGACAGTTATGGGTATTATAACCAATCTCAAAATATCACTTATACAAATAATTTTAGGTCAGTTAATTATAGTCTGTCTCGAACTATCAATAACAACGAATATGATAAAGCCGATACATTTATTAAAAGTGACACTATAAGAGATGATGAAGTAATCACAGATTCTTTCTCAGTTTTTGGAAATTTTGATAATTTAATTAAAGATGAAAAGTATCAAATGTTTAAAAATATTTTTTATAATCTCTCTTATTCAGATATTAAGTCAGAATCGAATATTATTAACTTTGATTATAAAAAAGAATTGTATAAATTCGGTTTAACCAAAAGGATTGTATTTTGAAAAAATTAATTAGTTTAATTATATTAATAACTAGTTTTAGCATGTTAGCTAATGCCAATGAAATAATCATTGGAAATATTGGTTTAGTGGTTGGAACTGTTAAAAATCAAAATGATCAAATTTTAAAAGCAGGGGATCCTGTATATTTTGGAGATGAGATTATTGTTGAAGATCAATCAAAATCACAAGTATTGTTATTAGATGAAACAGTTTTAACGCTTGGGCAAAAATCATCTATTACTATCGATGAATTTGTATATGACCCTAACACTGAAAATGGAAAAATTCTAACAAACATTACTTCTGGTAGTGTTAAAGTTTTAAGTGGTAAAATAAGCCAAGGTAATCCTGAAGATTTAGTGGTTAAAACACCTGCTGGAACTATTGGAACAAGAGGAACTGAATTTCAAACAATTGTTGATGATGAAGGGGATAGTAAAGTTTTATTAATTGGCCCTGGTGAAAATAATACTTTGGGTTTAAGACCAGGTGCTGTTGAAGTATTTAATGACCTTGGAAGTGTAGTGTTAGATAGTCCATTTGCATTTACAGAGTTTGGTGTTAATCAAATTCCAGCTCCACCAGTTACCATCTCAAATGAACAACTACAAGAATTTCAAAACTTTTTAGCAGCAAGAACAGAAGGTCTTGAACAACAAAGTGTACAAGAGGCGATTAAAGAAGGTTTGTTTGATGATGATCAAGTAACAGGTAATGAAATCGTTGGTGAGATTTTAACGGATGCTTTAAATTTAAGTGATGGAGGTTTAACCTTTGATCAAATAGCAACTCTACTTGGAACTTCAGTTGAACAATTGTTGGGAGAAGATTCAACAGAGGAATTTGAAAACGAAACTCCTGAAAATCAAATCGCATTGGCTAATGCTGAAGGAGGTGATGGTTTAGCTTATGTTTTAAAATATGGTGGAACTAATTTAGGTGTGACTACTTATGGAGACTTTCAAGGAATAACTTCTGGAACGTATACTTATACAGGTAATAATATTAATATGGCAGCTACTAAAGGGACAGGCTCTGGTACATTTAGTGGAGTAACAACTGTAAACTTTGCAGCTCAAACAATAGCAAATACTTATTCAGGAAATTTAACTCTAGATGGTAATGATGCGGTAGACTTTAGTTATTCATTTACAACTGACTACTCAAGTGGTTCAGCCTCAACTCAGTTATCTAGTCGAGATTATTTCAGTATTGATAATTCAAATGGAACAACAGCCCAAACAACAAAATCAGGTGCTGACGGTTTTGATCCACAAATTTTTACTGCAGAAGGATCATTTGCACCTAAGGATAGTGGATTTTACTATGCCGACTCTGAAACAGGTTTCTTTAATGTACAAATGAATGGATCAAGTAATCCATCCACCGGATCTGTTGCAACCATTGCTTTAAATGTCCTTGAATATAATGATTTAGCAACTGAAAGTGAAAATGTAATTGATGGTCAAAGAACTGGTATAATGCCAAAACGAAATTAGAAACATAAACCTAAGCTTCTCAAGAACGGGCATAACACCTAAAAAAGGTTAATTTTAATGGTACCCATTATGGGTTAAAAATAGAATAAAGATTGTTCTTTTTAGAGTAGAAATTAAAGTTAAGCTCTAACTAATAGAGGAATATTTTTATGATTAAAGATTACCCAAAAAGAGTTTTTTGCAAGCATGCAATATTACTTTTAGGCTCATTGTTAATACCAACATCTCTATTTTCAAATGAAAAAGTTAACAAGCTATTGTTAGGTAACGTTACTGTAAATGGGAAAAAAATTAGTAAAGATAGTCACATTAATTTAGATAAAGAAACAGAAATCATTACAAAAAGTGATTTAGCAATTGTTAAAAATAACTCTAATGGATTTTTAATTAGACCTAATACAACAATTAGATTTTTTGAAAACAAAATTGTAGAACTTATTAAAGGAAGTGTGCACGGGATTTTTGGAAAACAAGAAAATGAATTAAGAATTAAAACTCCACGTGGTAATATTGGCATAAGAGGCACTGTTACCTATATAGAGCATGAAGAGAGTTATAATAGAACTTACGTTTGTAATTGTTATGGCGAGACTGCTGTGTATGATTTAAATATGAAGAAATTAAAAACTTTAATTAGCAAATATCATTCACCAGTAATCATTGATAAAGATAATAAGATACAAAGCTCTCCTTATGATTATCCACTAAACCATTATGATGATAATATTGCCAATATTGAAAAAAGTCTTAATAGAAAACCTAGATGGGAACTACCCAAAGGTGAAATGATTTTTTTTGCACCTGAAAAAGAAAAAGTTAATATTTAGTGAATAAAAAAATAATTAGTACGGCCATCATTTTTATACTTCTTATTTTAAATAATATTGAAACTGATTTAAAAAAAAGAATAGCCTTTCTTAACTATGACTTTTATCAAAAAATATTTATTGAACCCTTCTCAAACAACAATGTAGTCATTGTTGATATTGATGAAAAAAGTATAGAACAAATTGGTCAGTTTCCTTGGAGAAGGGATGTTTACTCTAAAATAATTAATAACCTTAAATATGCAAAAGTTAAAGTAATTGCTTTTGATATTTTTTTTAGCGAAGAAGATAACCAAAATCCACAGATGATATTAAAGGAGTTTGGAATAGAGTATTCAAAAAATAAAATTATAGATAGCGATCAGTTATTTCTTGATGCTATCAAGGAAAGCAATGTTGTTCTTCCTGTTGTAGGTGCTCGTAAAAACTCCATTGATAATAAACTTATAATTAAAGCAAACATTGTTAACAGGGGAGAAGACCCTCTAAGCCATATCTACAAATATGAAGGACACATCATTTCACTTGATAAGTTTAATGAAGCGGCAAAAGGGCTGGGGTCAATTTCTATCATAGATAGTGAAGATGGTATTTTAAGATCAGTACCGATGTTGTTAAATATCAACAATCAATTAGTGCCCTCCTTATCTATGGAAGCCATAAGACTTTTTAATGATCAAAAAAGTTATGTAATTGAAACTGACGTAAGTGGTATTCAAAATATCAAAACAAGAACAGTAAACTTTAAAACGGATGAGAATGCATTGATGCATGTTAAATATAAAGAATTAAACAGCAGTAACTACATTTCTGCATCTGAGATATACAATAATAATTTTGATAACGCTTTATTAGAAGGTAAAATTGTATTAATTGGATCGTCTGCACAAGGAATATTTGATTTAGTTAAAACATCAACAGGCTTAATTATACCGGGGGTCCAGGTACATGCAAATATTATTGAAAATGTCTTAGCTAATGATTTTATTAAAATTAATCTAATAACAAAAATAATTGAAAATATAGTTTTAATTTTTGGTTTATTATTTATTTTTTTAATTACAAACTATTTAAAACCAACTTATTCAATACTTTATTTTATTTTAGGATTAGGATCTTTATTTTTAATAAGTATAATTTTTTATAAACAAAATTATTTTATTGAGATCTATAATGTCATTATTTTACAAACTATACTTTTTGTCGTTTTATTGTATCGAAGATTTGTAGAAGAAAATAAATCTTCTTTAGAGAATGAAAAAAAACAATTAGTATTAAAGAAAGAAAGAGAAATAGCAGGAGAGGTTCAAAAAAAATTATTTCCATCTAATAAAGATACTCAAAATTATGTCTATGCAATAAATATTCCTGCCAAGGATGTTTCGGGAGACTATTATGATTATATTAAGGTTTCTGATGAGGAAATTTATTTCACTTTAGCGGATGTCTCTGGCAAGGGAATTAAAGCTGGAATGTTAATGGCAAACGCTTCCTCTGTTTTTAAATCCCTTTCTAAATTAAAATTTTCAATAAATGAACTGGCTCAAAACATTAATAATCAAGTAAAAGAATCCTCTTACAAAGGTATGTTTATCACAGCTGTAATTGGAAAATTTAATTTATTAACAAAAGAGGT
>Ga0209715_1002769_pt1 | contig 13012 bp, 10 predicted proteins | sample COGITO_mtgs_1205_2_FD_184809 | JGI IMG/M metagenome (GOLD analysis project Ga0209715, IMG submission 184809) | Pelagic marine microbial communities from North Sea - COGITO_mtgs_120503 (SPAdes) (version 2) | ecosystem: Environmental > Aquatic > Marine > Epipelagic ...
CAAAAGCGCTTGGGCATTTTTCTGAAAAGGTGATTTGGTGGAGCCTAGCGGGATCGAACCGCTGACCTCAACACTGCCAGTGTTGCGCTCTCCCAGCTGAGCTAAGGCCCCGATAAATCAGTCGATCCGACGTCGGATCTGAGGAGCGGGCATTCTATGCAGATCAACTCGGCGTGTCAATCTGCATCACCCTCTTGCCTTGTGTTTTGCCTATCTGCACCTGCAAACGCTCTACTGACCGAGCTGAGCAAACTCTTTCTCTAAATTTTTGGCTTGTTTCTTCGATATTCCACCCAAAGTTTCGATGGCAATACGCAATCTGGCGCGCGAAAGATCGAGCCCAATCACTGCGATCGAATCGATAACCGAAAGTGACACTGGCTGGCCGCTAATAGCAACGAAAAGTGGCGCTAAGAAATCACGCACTTTGATATCCAATACCTCGGCTAGTTTCATGAGTGCTGACTCAACCTCGTCACGATTCCATGTCCCCAGTGCTTCGAGTTTCCACAGCGCAAACTGTAATGCTCTGCACGCATCTACTGGCGCTAACTTGCAATGCGAAAATGACTCGGGAGCAATACTCACAGGGCCACTAAAAAAGTAACTTATAAGCGGTGCAACATCGCTGAGCTTCTCAACTCGTTGTCGCAACAGCGGTATAATAGGCTCAAGGCGACCTGAATTTTGAGCCCACGCCAACAGCCGCGCCTGAAAGTCTGCATCGCTGCCCGACTCTCGTAAATATTTCCCGTTAAGCCAATCGAGCTTTTCTGTATCGAATACCGGGCCGCCTAAACTCACTCTGCTGATGTCGAATGCCGCCTCCATTGCTGCAAGAGTAAACACCTCGTCACCGTTGGGCATAGTCCAACCCATCATGCCCAAGTAATTGAGCAACGCCTCCGGCAGGTAACCCATGTCGCGATAGTAATTAATCGATGTAGGATTTTTCCGTTTGCTCAACTTACTTTTATCGGGGTTGCGCAGAAGCGGCATGTGACAAAAGACAGGCGGCGTCCAGTTAAAATATTGATACAGCAACACGTGCTTAGGCACAGAGTTAATCCACTCTTCGCCGCGCACTACATGGCTGATTTCCATCAAGTGATCATCCACAACATTGGCGAAATGATAAGTAGGGAGGCCATCGGATTTCATGAGCACTTGCATATCAATTTGCGACCAAGCGATCGACACTTCGCCACGCAACATGTCGTTGAACTCACAGTTGCCTGACTCTGGTACACGCATCCGAATGACGTAGTCTTGTTTAGCGGCAAGCTTGGCTTCTACATCGGCTTTTGAAAGATGCGCGCAGTGACCATCGTACCCGGGCTGCTGCTTCGCAGCCATTTGCTCTTTTCTCACTTCATCCAATCGTTCTGCAGTACAAAAACAGTGAAATGCGTGACCCGTATCTAACAGGGTTGTTATGTGCTCGACGTATATGTCGCTGCGCTCGCTTTGACGATAGGGGCCGAAATCGCCACCTATCCCAGGGCCTTCATCCCACTCTAACCCGAGCCATTGGAGCGAAGCCAAAATATCATGCTCGGACTGAGCCGTAGACCTTACCTGATCAGTGTCTTCGATCCTCAAAATAAACTTGCCGCCGTGTTGACGCGCAAAACACCTATTAAATAGGGCTATATAGGCGGTGCCTACGTGGGGGTCGCCAGTAGGTGAAGGCGCTATGCGAGTGCGTACTTGAGTCATTCGTTGTCTCTATCAGCGAAAATGAAGAAGGCGTAAAACGCAATTATACTCGAAGCCGTGCAGAGACTCACGCAAAGGGTTTGGCCGCCTTGACATGAAAGTCGTCTCTGATTTAATACACCGCCAACATCCGCTACAACGTAACTTACGAGATTCTATTGAGCACTTTAGCGATCGACAAACAGCGAAACGAGCTATCCCATTTAGATGCCCATCGGTTCTGTGTGGCGCCAATGATGGATTGGACCGATCGCCATGACCGCCGATTCCTTCGAGAACTGAGCCAGAACGCCCTGCTCTATACAGAGATGGTTACGAGTGCGGCTTTAGAATATGGCGATCGCCGTAACTTATTAGCGCACAGCCCAGAAGAATACCCGGTCGCCCTTCAGCTAGGCGGCTCTGATCCGAAACAGTTACAACTCGCCGCAAAATTAGGCGAAGACGCTGGTTTCTGCGAGATCAACCTCAATGTTGGATGCCCAAGCGAGCGCGTACAGTCCGGTTCATTCGGCGCCTGTTTAATGGCAGAACCTGAACTCGTCGCCCAGTGTATAGACGCGATGCGACAGTGTGTTGATGTGCCGGTAACCGTTAAATGTCGAATAGGCATCGACAACCAAGATAGCGAGGCTGCATTGCAAAACTTTATCGGCGTTGTTGCAGACGCAGGCTGTGAGTTGTTTGTTGTGCATGCACGTAAGGCAATACTGTCTGGGCTAAGCCCAAAACAAAATCGAGAAATACCCCCGCTAGATTACGACCGGGTCTATCGCCTAAAAAAGAGTTTCGATAGGCTGACTATTATTATCAATGGCGGAATTACAGACTTATCGACGGCAATAGAGCAGCTAAATCATGTCGATGGGGTTATGCTGGGCCGGGAGGCGTATCAAAATCCGTTCATTTTGGCTCAGGTAGATGAACTGTTTTTTGGTGCTAGCCCAAATACGCTTACTCGCAGTCAGGCACTCATAAACTACCTGCCTTATGTGGAGCAGCAATTGGCAATCGGGACTCCGCTTCAGCACATTACGCGACATTTACTAGGGCTCTTTAAAGGCGTTTATGGCGGTAAAGCCTTTCGCAGACATCTGAGCCAGAATGCCTATAAGCCGACCTCGGGCGTAGACGTGTTAGAGCAAGCGATGGACATTGTCGCCAAACATGAGCAAGACAAAGAAATTGAAGACTTGGGAATCAACGAATTATGCTAGCAAAGTTAAAGGCAATGTTTCAGAGTTCGCTTGGTGAATCTGCCGACTCAGGACAATTAGATGCGCTATCCGAAAACTTAATCACTGCGACCTTAATGGTGGAGGTGATGAACAGCGATCAGCGGCTCGACGCCCGAGAAGAGCAGGAGTTTATTGCGATTCTTGTTAAAACACTTGGACTCGACGAGGAAGCGGCCGATGAATTACGCGCTTTAGCACACGAAAAAGCCGAGGAGTCGACGTCGCTCTATGAGTTCACGGCGCAGGTAAATACTCAGTTCTCTGTCGATGCGAAACTATCGCTCATAAAAAATATGTGGCGGATCGCATTTGCCGATGGTGAAGTAGATCGGTATGAAGATGGTGTAATTCGAAGAGTGAGCGAATTAATTTATGTCTCTCACAGTGATTTTATACGTATGAAGATCGCGGCAAGAGACGGAGTCTAGGCGCTAAAATTCGCCAAACGGCTCATCAAGCACGCCGTCGTTATTGAGATATTCTCTGCGCTGCAAATAGGCTTCTCTAATAAAAAGATAACGATCTCCGGTAATTAATTCATCAAGCGCTAGAACACCTGACCTAGAATCAGTTTCGTCTAGTAAAAATAAGCCGAGACGCAGCGAAGGATCTTCGACACGCTGAAGCGGATTAAACACAGTGTCGATAATTAATCCGAACGAGTCGCGCACCGTGCTCGCGCCGAATACCGGCAGCATTACATAGGGGCCAGAACTAACGCCCCAAGTAGCTAGGGTTTGGCCAAAATCCTCCTCATTTTTACGCAGACCAAGGCTGCTGGCAACATCGAGAAAACCACCTAGACCAACCGTGCTATTGAGGAGCAACCGGCTGCCATCGCCTGCAGCTGCAGACAATTTTAGCTGCAATATATCGTTTGCAAGAACATTAATATCATCGACATTACTGAAAAAATTGCCGATCCCCTGCCTCGCAACCCGCGGCAAGAAAGTCGTATACGCGAAAGCAGTCGGTCTTACGACGAGCTGGTCGAAATAATCATTCCACTTAAATACATAGCCATTTGCCTCTCGCCAAGGATCGTTTGTGTGGGTAGCCGCGATCGACGAACAGGAAACCAATAGCGCCGCGGCGCAGATTAACAGCGTCGTTACGGTAGATCCAAGCTGACGCTGTCTACGCTTTTTTACGAACACCTTTCGAACCAACATGCACATCCCTTCGCTCTGCAGCTCAGTTGTCAGTAACTATTGCCCCCTCGAGTTTGCTTTCAATCTCTCTAAGGCCTTTTCTATCCGCGCCGGCGAAACCGGCATCTTAGTTTTGAGGCTTTGCGCAAACGCCGAAACGCGATATTCCTCTAACATCCATCTAAGCTCTTCAAACTTAGTCGCATTGCCCTCTGCCCCACTGGTTTGAGGTGCGCTCTTAAACGTCTCTAATTTTTGCCAGTAGCCAGCCAGTAATTCTGAATCGATTTTGTCTTTGGGACCCATAAATGGGGCTTTGCCCAAGCGAAGCTCAATCGCATCCAAGTACCTCGGGTAATCCTTAAGTCTCTCGACACCGCTTTCAGCCACAAAGTTGGGGCCAAACAATCGCACAAGTTGGCTCGCCACGTCGGACGTAAGATACCCAGGTGCTGAGGATAACGCCGACAGGCGCTTTTTGAGTGTGAGCCGAATCACTATTATCCGCTCGAGGAGCGTAACCAAGCGATCGCCAATACCGACGACCTGTGATTTGGCCACATTTAACGCCCGTTCAAAGGTCTCACGGCTTCGTACCGTTTTCACACTTCCAAGTGCTTCCACGTAACATGCTTCGACACACTGTTCGGCGAAATCTGCAGACCCTACGGGCAGCTTAAGCGCATTCTGTTTGACGAAGCGGTCGAACTGTTTGCGCAGCATATTGCGTTGTTGCTGGCTGTTAAGCATGACCAGCTTCACCACTCCTCGCGAGTGCGCTAAACCAGCCTGGTGTTCATCAGCAAAAAGGCATACCGATACACTAGATCCTGCATCCACCAGACTCGGAAATCTGATTAGTCGGATATTGCCCTCTCCAACTTGAAGGCTTTGAGGCAGTGCTTTTTCGGGCATTACAACCAGGCCCGAGGTTTCTATCGGATGACCAATAGCCTGTTTAGTCACCGGTGTCTTTGCCCCGCTCACCTCATCTTTGCAAAACCTCTCTTGCAGCACACGCAGCGAGCTATCGATCCCAAGTTGCGCGCCGTTGTTATCGACCACTCTGACTTTTATCTTTAAGTGCGCACGCAGTTCAATCGCTTCAAACTGAATCCGCTCGATTCTGATCCTCCGAAGCTCATAAATCGCGTCACTTAAGGAATCGAGCAAATCGACGGAACCTCCCATAAGGTACGGGACTAGCTGGTCAACGAACGTGTTAACGGGAATAAAGTTTTTCCTTTGCGCTTTGGGAAGACCTTTGATCAGAGCAACACATTTTTCACGAATAATGCCGGGTACCGCCCAATCGATATCCGCCGCAGTCAGCTGGGCCAACAGGGCTTTGGGGACATCGATTGTCGCTCCGTCTAGCTCCTTACCAGGTTCAAAAACATAGTCGATTTTAAGAGTGTTACTCTGTATCGCCGCCGCATCTGGGAAGTCTGCGAAGCTGAATCCATCTCCATTGTCTGCTAGAAGGTCTTTCTCACTGAGCTGGAGGCAAACACCCTTGCGATCGTCTATCGAGGCTAGCCAGCTCTTCAATGTCCTAAGTGAATTCACCTCGCTAGGTATTATTCGTTCGAAAAAGTCGATTTGCTGTGATTCGCTCGCGAGTATGTCGGGGCGCCGGAGTTTATCTTCGAGTTTCTCCAATCGCTCTAGGAGCGACAAATTATGTCTAACAAAACCGAGTTCGCTCGATACCTGCTGCCCAACAAGCCCGTGTCTTATAAAAATTGCCCGTGCGGCGACCGAATCGACTGGGGCATAACGTACCAGCGCTCGCTCAACCAGGGTGAGGCCGAATAAATGAACCTTCTCATATGCCATGACCTCTTGTCGTTTGCCGCTCCAGTGAGGATCGAACGACTCACGCTTGACGAGATGCATCGCAACCTCTTCAACCCACTCAGGCTGGATCTTAGCTGCTTGCGTCGCAAAGACTTGCGAGGTTTCTATCTGCTCCCCTGTCATAATCCATTTCGTATTAGACCTTGCGAGTACTGACGCGCCGAACAGTGAAAACTTCTTATTGCGAGTACCAACGAAACTTCGATCGTCAGACTTGCGCGCGACTTGGTTAAGTGATCCCGCGATGAGACTTTTATGCACACTCGCATAATCTGAATCATCGTTGCTCACACGAAAGCCTAGCCCTTGGCTTGCCAATAACAGTTGTCGGTGAACCTCTCGCCACTCTCGCATTCTCATAAATGACAGGAATTGTTTTTTACAGTATTTGCGAAGCGCTGCTTGCGGCGAATCCTGCCTTAACTTTTCATAGGTGTCCCAGAGAGTAACCAGCGACATAAAATCCGAATCTGGGTGTTTGTATTCAGCCTGCCTCTCGTTAGCCACTTGCCGGTTCTCACTATTGCTTTCACGCGGATCTTGAATACTTAGACCGCTAACAATGATTAAAACCTCCCTCAAGCAGCCAAGTTTATGTGCCTCTAACAGCATTCTTGAATAGCGAGGGTCGATCGGGAGAACTGCCATTTGCCGGCCGATCGAAGTCAGATTTTTGCTCGCTGTAATCGCATTGAGCTCAAGCAGAAGCTTATGACCCTCGTTGATCGCTTTTGATTCCGGCATCTCGATAAAGGGGAAATCCTCCACATCGCCCAATTTGAGATGCAGCATTCGAAGAATAACGGCAGCAAGATTAGTGCGCTGAATTTCTGGATCGGTATAAAGCGGCCGAGATTCAAAGTCTTGCTCCGAATACAGACGAATACAAATACCGTCTGCCACGCGCCCGCAACGCCCTTTACGCTGATTCGCGCTAGCCTGTGAAATAGCCTCTATAGGAAGTCTCTGCACCTTGCTCTGAAGGCTATAACGGCTTATACGTGCAGTGCCCGTATCAACGACATAGTTAATCCCTGGCACAGTAATTGAGGTTTCAGCAACATTAGTGGCCAGCACTACGCGGCGCGTCTGGTGGGTCGAAAAAATTCTCGCTTGTTCCGCGTGTTGCAAACGACCGTAAAGTGGTAATACGTCGATATCGCCTAATTTCGCTTTGCGCAAGCTTGTTGCGGTGTCGCGAATCTCTCTTTCACTCGGGAGAAAGACGAGGATGTCGCCGCTACTTTGGTTGTTACTTCTGTCGTGCTGCAATATTTCGCGCACGGCCGTGGTGATGGCTTCGGTCTGTGCATCTTCGGAGCGCGCGCCCTCACCAGGATCTGCAAGGGGTTTATACCGGACTTCGACTGGAAAGGTTCTACCCTCAACCGAAACGACAGGAGCGTTACCGAAATGGCTTGAGAATTTCTCAACATCGATCGTCGCCGAAGTGATGATCAGCTTAAGGTCTGTCCTCTTGCGAATAAGATCGCGCAAAAAGCCAAGGAGGAAATCGATATTGAGAGAGCGTTCGTGAGCCTCATCAATAATAATGATTTCGTACTTACTAAGAAATCGGTCCGCCTGAATCTCAGCTAAGAGAATCCCGTCGGTCATTAGTTTTAGGAAGGTATTGGGTCCAGTCCTGTCATCGAAACGAACCTGCGAGCCCACACCCCGCCCTGCACTCTCGCCGAGCTCTTCGGCGATCCTTGTCGCTACTGATAATGCGGCAAGCCGTCGGGGCTGGGTATGCCCAATCATACCCCGACGCCCTAAGCCCGCCTCCAAGCAGATTTTAGGCAGCTGTGTAGTCTTGCCAGACCCTGTATCACCAGCAACAACGACTACTTGGTTAGATCGAATCAGCTCGGCAATCTCCCCAGCCTTGGCGCTGACAGGGAGTTGTGGCGGATACGACTGAGTTTCTGGAATTAGCTGAGCGCGCAACTCACACTTGCTTTCGGACTTCCTAAGCTCAGCTTGCAGCTGTTCGAAAGCGCGCATTCTCTCACTAGTGACTAGCGTGTCGCGCGACAGTTCGCTGAGGGTCGACGTAAACTTTGACACTCGTTGCTGCAACCGGAACGAATCGGCTGACTGCACACGGGCCAGTGCTTTTTCAAGAGTATTAAGTAATAGCCCCACTGCTTTCGGCACTGAGTTTTCTTGATTTACCTCGTTTACTCTCTTTTGATCTGATGCCCCTACCCGAGGCGCGGATTTAGCTGTGGTCGAAGCGGAGCCCTTGCGGTTCAATCGTGTTAACCCCTTAGTGTAATTCTCGGCGCAAGATTTTGCCTATTATAGACTTCGGCAGATCGTTAACGAAGACGACTTCTTTGGGTACTTTATAGGTGGTTAAGCCCTCACGGCAGTGAGCGATAATGTCATCAACACTCGGTTGCTCACCGTGTGCGACAACAAAAAGTTTAACGACCTCGCCCGTACGCTCGTTAGGAATCCCAATAGCCGCGCTTTCTAGCACGCGTGAATGCCTGTTAACCCAGTCTTCGATTTCATTGGGAAAGACATTAAAGCCAGAGACAAGAATCATGTCCTTCTTCCTATCAACTATCCGTACATATCCATCCGAATCGATTTCAGCGTAGTCGCCGCTTTTGAACCAGCCCTCAGGTGTTATCGCATCTTTCGTCGCTTGCTCTTGCCCCCAATAACCCTTCATCACTTGCGGGCCTTTTATCCAAAGTTCGCCGCGCTCACCGGCGGACAGGATCTCTCCTGCTTCGTTCGCTGTACATAACTCGGTATCAGGCACCGCGAATCCAACTGTACCGGCGATCACCTTGCCAGGCACATTTACTGTCACCGCAGGCGAGCACTCGGTAAGTCCATAGCCTTCCATAATCTCGCAGCCAGTTCGTTCGAGCCATTCCTCAGCGACCGATGAACTCATCGCCATACCACCGGCACCGCAGAATTTAAGGTATTTTTTGTCCAACTTGGCGAAGCTAGGATCCCGCATGATCGCCAAGTAGAGTGTATTAATCCCTACAAAACCGCTAACTTTATAGCGTGCGAGCGCTTTTATCAGGCTAGGAATGTCTCGCGGATTCGTTATGAGAACGCTGTGATTGCCCGCGTAGGGCATAGCAAAACAGTGCATCAAAAACGCGTAGCTATGGTAGAGAGGAAGAGGAGCTGCGACGCTTTCGACACAATCATCCATAGCCAGAACCGAGCGCGAGCGAAATTGCATTAGGTTCGAAATAAGGTTTGCGTGGGTAATCATCGCCCCCTTTGCCACGCCGGTGGTGCCTCCGGTGTACAGAAGAACAGCAGTATCATGACGATCGAACACCGGTGCAGCAAACGCACTCTCTGTTGGCTTTAGCGTATCAGTAAAACGAACGGCACTTGGTAACGAGTAGCTTGCCACCATTTTTTTCACGTATTTTGCCGCAGCATTGAGTAAGAATTTCTTCGGCGCCGACTGGAGATCGCCTAACGAAGAAATGATCACTGTCCTGAGCTGTGTGCGCGCGAACACTGCCTCAATTTTTGATGCAAATGATTCTAGTGTAACTACCGCAACGGCACCTGAGTCGTTGAATTGATGTTCAAGTTCCTGTTCCGTGTAAAGCGGATTAGTACTGACCACGATAAGTCCCGCGCGCAACGCGCCATAGAGTGCAATCGGGAACTGGAGAACGTTGGGTAGCTGAATAGCTATACGATCGCCTGGTTGTAAATCCGTTTGATTCTGTAGGAAATTCGCAAAGCGCTGACTCAATTCATCGACCTCGGCAAACTTCATCGTTTTACCGAAGCAGCTAAAGCCGGGGAGTTCGGCATGAGTCGACAGGCAATAGTCTATGAGTTCAGGTAACGACTGAAATTGCTGAGGGTCTAATTGGTCTGTGAGCTTCTCTAGCACAAGCCCTCCACTGGGCATCAACGGTTGTCTTACTACTTCGTGAGAAGCTTCATCGCTTCTTCTAAGCCTTTCACAGAAAGCGGATACATTTTGTTTTCGGTAAGCTCTTTAGCTACTTCGATCGAATAACTGTGCTCCCAATATTCTTTCGGCGTTGGGTTAATCCAGACTAAATGCTCAAAATGTTCACTCAATCTCTTGAACCAAGTCGCCCCTGCTTCCTCATTATAATGCTCTATGCTTCCGCCAACGTGTGTAATCTCATAGGGCGCCATGGTCGCGTCGCCTACAAAAATAACTTTATAGTCTTTTGCAAATTTGTTGATTATGTCGAAAGTCGAGGTGGTCTCAGCATGACGTCGATGACTCTTAGTCCATACGGACTCATAAACAAAGTTATGAAAATAGTAATATTTAAGATGCTTGAATTCAGTCCTCGCCGCAGAAAAAAGCTCCTCACAGAGTTTCACATGGGGATCCATAGAGCCGCCGACATCGAAAAATATGAGGACTTTGACAGAATTATGTCGCTCGGGAACCATTTTAATATCTAGCATGCCGGCATTTTTGGCCGTGGAAGCGATTGTGTCCGAGATATCTAACTCTTCAGCCGCACCGGTTCGCGCAAATTTGCGCAGCCGCCTGAGCGCCATCTTTATATTACGAGTACCAATCTCTACCGAATCGTCTAAGTCTCGGTAATTGCGTTTATCCCACACCTTCACTGCGCGTGAATTACGGCCGCCGTCCTGACCGACTCTGATGCCTTCGGGGTTATATCCGTTAGCACCAAAGGGAGAAGTCCCGCCGGTTCCGATCCACTTATTGCCGCCCTGATGGCGTTTTTCTTGCTCCTGAAGGCGCTTCTTAAACTCTTCCATTAATTTCTCGAGCCCACCCAGCGCTTCGATCTTCGCCTTTTCTTCATCGCTGAGCATCGATTCGAGTTCTTTGCGCAGCCATTCGCTCGGAATTTCAGCCATAGTCAGGTCATCAAGCGCTTCAATTTTTTCAAAATATTTAGAGAATGCGCGATCAAACTTATCGAAGTTTTTCTCGTCTTTCACAAAACACATGCGCGAAAGAAGGTAAAAGTCATCGATATTGCCGAAAATGATATTCCGTTTGAGACACTCGAGTAACGTGAACAGCTCGGTGAACGAGACCGGCAGGCGCTCTTTGCGAAGCATCATAAAGAAGTCGATAAGCATTAGCTTTTGGCTCGATGCATAAACGCGAGTTTCTCAAGGAGGTGAACATCTTGCTCGTTCTTTAAGAGCGCTCCATAAAGAGGTGGTATCGAATTCTTCGCATCCCGATTCTTCAAGATATCTTCTGGAATATCATCGGCCATCAGCAACTTGAGCCAATCGATCAGCTCAGACGTGGACGGCTTTTTCTTCAGGCCAGGAATCTTGCGCACATCGAAGAAAACATCCATCGCTTGGCGCACAAGGTCTTTCTTTATTTCTGGATAGTGAACATCGACGATTTTTTCCATTGTCTGTGAGTTTGGAAACTCGATATAGTGGAAAAAGCATCGGCGCAGAAAAGCATCGGGAAGTTCTTTTTCATTATTACTGGTTATAATTACTATCGGTCTTGTGGTCGCCTTCACGAGCTTTTGAGTTTCGTAAACGAAAAACTCCATTTTATCGAGCTCAAGTAACAGGTCATTTGGGAATTCGATATCAGCTTTGTCGATCTCGTCGATTAAGAGAACTGATTGCTGTTCTGCCTCGAACGCTTCCCACATTTTACCCTTTACGATGTAATTAGAGATGTCTTTGACCTTCTCATCACCGAGTTGAGAATCGCGCAATCGAGATACAGCGTCGTATTCATAGAGCCCTTGCTGCGCTTTTGTTGTTGACTTTACATGCCATTGGATAAGGGGCATGCCTAGCGCTTCTGAAATCTGCTCAGCCAACATTGTTTTGCCAGTACCAGGCTCACCTTTGATGAGTAGTGGTTTTTCGAGCGCAATTGCCGCATTGACTGCTAACTGTAATTCGTCTGTCGCGACGTATTTGTCTGTACCTGTAAAATTCATTCGCGTATCTCTCTTCTACTCTGCTGTTCTAAAGGAAATCTCGGCCTGAACGACCATAAAACGCCATTGTAAAATGACTAAGCCACTAAATACAGTACGCGTGAACTAATGACCCAGACTAGGCGCGTGAGTCTAGGTTGTTTGGCCTTTGCCCATCGGCTGCATTATTTCGCAGCAAAGCCCCGCCGCTTTCTCTCACGTAGCCACACAATCGCTGCCACAACGAGACCAAGCACTACGCTCAAGAAAAGTGGTACGAACGCGCGTAACGCAGCGTCTGAGCCGAGTGTGATGCCATCGAGCGCGAGTACCATCAGTGCAGGGGCGAGATGAGGGCCATCAACGTGACTCGGCCATGGCGTAGCAAGCATCGCGATAGCTATGGCTCTTATGCCATAGGTCAGCAAAACAGCGCGTCTAAAGACAATGAGATGCCAAATAATAGCAATGAATAGCGACGACGCGAGCAGGTACACAAGCCAAAATAATCCGTAATTTGCCATCTATCTTCCCTTGCCCCTTCTTTTCACGTCCGCGCCACTGTTTTTAGCTTGGCGTGCTTTCTACTCCACCCAGCGGACGATATGTTCGTCATAGCCGTCAGGGTGGACATATTCTTCACTAATTGCCCGACCAGATAGCGAAATCCCTGCGCTTATCATCGCATCACGCGACCCTGTTAATAATGGATGCCAATCGAATAGAGGCTTGCCCTCATGACGCAGACGATAGGCACAGGTTGCGGGCATCCATGTTGCAGAGGCGATATCCATTGCCTTTACATCGAGGCACTCAGGCACCAAGTCGGTCCTGGTTTGATAGCAACCACAGCCCCCAGTATTCTGATCATGGTGTTTGCAGACAACGCGCGTATGGACAATCTCTTCGGTTTCATCATCCATTAGCTTTTTTAAGCAGCAACGCCCGCAGCCGTCGCAAAGACGTTCCCACTCCGTCTCACTAAGTTCTCCAAGGGGTTTATGCCAAAACTCTATTGCGGCTGACTTAGTGTCTTTCATGAATCAAGTACGCCTTCGAAACCAGCTTGCAAAAGTTCTTTTTTCCACAGTGACAACCCGGATGGCCACGCGCC
>Ga0209715_1002776_pt1 | contig 12993 bp, 22 predicted proteins | sample COGITO_mtgs_1205_2_FD_184809 | JGI IMG/M metagenome (GOLD analysis project Ga0209715, IMG submission 184809) | Pelagic marine microbial communities from North Sea - COGITO_mtgs_120503 (SPAdes) (version 2) | ecosystem: Environmental > Aquatic > Marine > Epipelagic ...
TGTTATACTATTGTTGTAATTAGGGACAATTTGTGTTATGACCGATGAACTTTCCGAAGTTAAAAAAAGAGGTCGTGGCAGACCCCGGAAGTCAGAAGTAGCCGCTTTAAAACCCGGTAACAAGGGTAAAGTAGGTAGACCCAAAGGTGACGCTGCGATTATAAACGAGTACAAAGCTCGTATGTTAGCTTCACCTAAGTCTAAAAAGGTCCTTGAGACTATTTTCGATGCTGCTTTGGACCACGACCATAAGAATCAGGCTTCTGCTTGGAAGCTAATTATGGACCGTATGTTGCCAGTAAGTGCATTTGAGCGAGAAGTAGTGAAGGACGGTGGTAGAAACGCCATACAGATCAACATTACTGGTGTTGGTACTGTAGACGTAAGCGATGCTAGTGACGTTATCGAAGGAGAAGTAGTAGATGAGTCTTAAGTACTTCACATTAGACGAGTTCGACTGCCAAGTCACCGGTGAGAACAAGATGGAACCGGAGTTCCTACAGAAGCTTGATCGTTTACGTGCTGGGTGTGGGTTCCCGTTTGTCATAACGAGTGGTTATAGACACCCCATAGAACATCCTATTGAAGCTGCCAAGGATGTTCCGGGGACCCATGCCCAAGGCATCGCAGCAGACATCCAAGCCACCAGTGCGGCCCATAGATACGACATAGTCAAGCAAGCTTTAGACCTTGGCTTCACGGGCATAGGCATTGCTAAGTCCTTTGTCCATGTGGATACACGTGGTACAACTCCTGTAATGTGGGTATATTCCTAATGTTTTTCACACAGCATAAGACACTGACTGACGACGTTGAGACAACAGTTCTCACTATCCCCAATGGTTTTCTTTTACACATCACGTATATCTTTGTTGCAAACCACGGTGGCAGCACGAACAGCATCGACCTTTGGTGGGAAAATAGTGCTGGTGTAGACCAGATGTACTTCTTTGACGGTACTTCAATAAACGCAGGCAGCAGAGAAATCTTAGGTGGTCAATCAGAAACACCTATATTTGTTTTACATCAGGGAGAAGTAGTTAAAGCAAAGGCTGCGTCTTCAGGAGACATGGAAGTAGCCTTTACTTTTAACTTAGTAAACCAGCCTTCCTTTATGAACAACTACAGCTAATTAATGGCAACTGACCTTGACATAGAGTTACTCCCGTGGCAACAAGAGGTCTGGGCTGACGACACTAGATTCAAGATTGTAGCAGCAGGTAGACGTACAGGGAAGTCCAGACTTGCTGCTTGGTTGCTTATTGTAAACGCTTTGCAGGCCGAGAGAGGCCACGTGTTCTACGTAGCGCCAACACAGGGACAGGCACGTGACATCATGTGGCAGACCTTGTTGGAACTAGGGAACCCTGTTATCTCAGGTAGCCATATTAACAACTTGCAGATTAAGCTAGTCAACGGTGCAACCATAAGCCTCAAAGGGGCCGATAGACCAGAGACTATGCGTGGTGTATCACTTAAGTTTCTAGTGTTGGACGAGTACGCAGACATGAAGCCTGATGTATTTGAGCAGATCCTAAGACCAGCCTTGGCTGACCAAAAGGGTTGTGCTATGTTCATTGGAACACCTATGGGTCGCAACCACTTCTACGACTTATATAAATATGCAGAGCTAGGTGACGACGAGACTTACAAAGCATGGCACTTTACTTCTTATGACAACCCAATCTTGGACCCAAGTGAAATTGACACCGCTAAGAAGTCTATGTCTAGCTATGCGTTTCGTCAGGAGTTTATGGCGTCATTTGAAGCTCGTGGGTCAGAAATGTTTAAAGAGGACTGGGTAAAGTTCGGAGAAGATAGTAGTGGTGAAGGAGACTACTACATTGCAGTTGACTTAGCTGGTTTTGAGGAAGTAAACAAGAAGCGAACAAAGAACACTAAGCTAGACGAGACAGCAATAGCAGTAGTGAAAGTGAATCCCAATGGTTGGTTCGTGGAGAACATTATCTACGGTAGGTGGACTCTAGACGAGACAGCAGCCAAGATATTCCAAGCAGTCCGGGACTACGAACCAGTTAGCGTAGGTATTGAGAGGGGTATAGCAAAGCAGGCTGTAATGTCCCCTCTGATGGACCTACAGAAGCGTCACGGGACGTTCTTTAGAGTCGAGGAACTAACCCACGGAAATAAAAAGAAGACTGACAGGGTCATGTGGGCGTTACAGGGGCGCTTTGAGAATGGCTTTGTAACACTTAAGAAAGGGGAATGGAACTCTAGGTTCTTAGACCAGCTCTTTCAGTTCCCTGACGCACTAACTCACGACGACTTGATAGATGCTTTAGCTTACATAGACCAGCTTGCACACGTAGCGTACGACTATGATTATGAAGTCGATGACTATGAAATTTTAGACGTAGTATCAGGATACTAATATGACCGAACTATTTGAACAAGACCTCTTGTTGATAGAAGAAACTATCGAAGACTGGGTAATGACTAAGTGTGACGACTGGCGTGACAACTACGAGTCAAACTACGAAGAACGTTTTGATGAGTACTACAGGCTCTGGAGAGGCATCTGGGACCCTGCTGACTCTGATCGTAAGTCAGAGAGAAGCCGTATTATTGCCCCTGCTCTCCAGCAAGCTGTGGAGTCAAACGTAGCAGAACTTGAGGAAGCTACTTTTGGTCGAGGCAAATGGTTCGACATAGCTGACAACATGGGTGACACAGAGCGTCAAGACGTGTTGTTCTTGAGAAATAAGTTGACAGAAGACTTTGAAGACTGCAAGGTCCGTAAAGCAGTAGCAGAGTGTCTCATTAATTCCGCAGTGTTCGGCACAGGTATCGGTGAGATTGTCATTGAAGAAATGAAGGAAATGGCCCCGGCTACACAGCCTATCATGGGTGGTGACTTAACGGCAGTCGGTGTCAACATTACTGAGCGTGTCAAGGTAAAACTTAAGCCTGTGATGCCTCAGAACTTCCTTATTGACCCTGTGGCAACAAGCGTAGACGACGCTATGGGTGTTGCCGTAGACGAGTTCGTGAGCTTACACCAAGTAGAAATGCTACAGGAACAAGGGGTCTACAGAGACGTTCAAGTAGGTATTGCTGCTCCTGACTCTAACTTAGAGCCTGACCAAGACTTAACCATGTACACTGACGACAAAGTACGTCTCACTAAGTACTACGGTTTAGTCCCCAGAGAACTGCTTGACAACGCCTTTAAGGATGACGAAGACGACAGTGACGACGATGAAGTAGAAGAAGTAGAGTTAGTCGAAGACTCCAAAAGCAAGTCAAAGTACGTAGAAGCAGTCGTGGTAGTTGCCAATGGTGGTGTCTTGTTGAAAGCTGAGGCTAACCCTTACATGATGCAGGACAGACCTATCGTAGCCTTCCCTTGGGACGTGGTCCCCTCTAGGTTCTGGGGCCGTGGTGTGTGTGAGAAGGGTTACAACTCACAGAAGGCCCTTGACGCTGAGTTACGCGCTAGGATCGACGCTCTGAGCCTCACAACGCACCCTATGTTGGCTGTAGACGCCACTAGGATGCCACGAGGTGCTAAACCAGAAGTACGTCCGGGCAAGATGATTCTAACCAGTGGAGACCCTCGTGAAATTCTACAACCGTTTAACTTTGGACAAGTTAGTCAAATCACGTTTGCTCAGGCCGGTGCTCTACAGCAGATGGTACAACAAGCTACTGGTGCGGTTGACTCTGCTGGACTCTCGGGTGCAGTTAATGGAGAAGCTACGGCTTCTGGCATTAGTATGTCTCTCGGTGCTATTATTAAAAGGCATAAACGTACTCTAATTAACTTCCAGCAAGCTTTCTTAATTCCTTTTGTCAAGAAGGCAGCCTATCGTTACATGCAGTTTGACCCTGAGAACTACCCTGTTGCTGACTACAAGTTCAACGCAAGTAGTACTTTGGGTATCATGGCTAGAGAGTACGAAGTGACTCAGCTTGTACAACTACTACAGACTATGGAAAAAGACTCTCCGTTGTACAATACACTGATTCAGTCTATTATTGACAACATGAACTTGTCTAACCGTGAAGAACTCCTTGCGGCTATGACGAAAGCTACGCAGCCCAACCCGGAAGCACAGCAGATGGCTCAGGCAGCACAACAAGCACAGATGCAGTTCCAGCAGTCCCAGACAGCGGCTCTATCGGCTCAGGCTCAAGAGTCTAGCGCAAGGGCTACTAAGCTGGCTGCTGAAGCACAGGCAGTGCCTATGGAGCTAGAGATTGATCGTATTAGCGCAATTACAAGAAACTTGCGAGAAGGCGACCAAGAGGACAAAGAGTTTGAGAGACGTATGCGCGTTGCAGAGACTCTTTTAAAAGAAAGACAAATCAAAGGTAAAGAAAATGCTAACGGACAAAGAACTAACAATTCTCCTAGACCAAGTCAAAAAACACCTCCAGCCCCAATGGAGCCGCCTAGAGGAATTAGAACGCAAAATGGAGGAATGGAGTAATGCCAAAGGAGAAGGACCCACGGTTGGAAAGGGCGGGAGTAAGCGGCTACAACAAGCCAAAGAGGACTCCTAGCCACCCTACTAAGTCGCACGTAGTAGTTGCCAAAGAAGGTGACGAAGTTAAGACCATTAGGTTTGGACAGCAGGGGGTCAGTGGTGCGGGTAAAGCCCCTAAGTCTGAGAAAGAGAAAGCCAGACGCAAGTCATTTAAGGCTCGTCATGCAAAGAATATTGCAAAAGGTAAGATGTCAGCGGCCTACTGGGCCAACAAGGAGAAATGGTAGTGGCAGGCCTTTATGATAATATCCACGCAAAACGCAAACGAATCGCTGCGGGTAGTAAGGAGAAGATGCGTAAACCGGGTGCCAAAGGTGCGCCCAGTGCAAAAGCCTTCAAACAAGCAGCCAAAACAACCAAAAGGAGTAAAAAGTAATGCCTAAAGTTGGAGGGGTTAAGTACCCGTACACCAAAACTGGAGTAGCAGCAGCTAAGAAAGCAGCTAAGAAGAAGAAGAAGCCAATGAAAAAGGGCTACTAAATACTTCTTGACTTTAACCTAAAAATATGCTATACTATTAACTATAGTATCAACTAAAGGGAACTTATGAAGCCTGAGCTTGAAACTTACTTCAACAACTACAACGAACTCTTTAATCACGAAGGTTTCAAACAACTCATTCAAGAGCTTTCTAATAATGCAACTACTTTGGCTGACATTCAGACAGTCAAGGACACTGAAGACTTTTTATTCCGTAAAGGCCAAGTTGCTGCCTTAGCTTCTGTAATCAATCTGGAAAGCACTATTGCAGTGTCCAGAGAGCAAGCAGAGGAGGAAGAAGTAGATGATTAAAGTATACGACTTTCGTTGTGAAAACGGACACGTATATGAAAAATTTGTAGACTCCAGCGACACTACGAGTAGGTGCAAATGTGGTGCTGGTGCTACAAAAATGCTGTCTGCCCCGCCTTTTATACTTGATGGACACTCTGGGGACTTCCCCGGTAGACACATGAAGTGGGTAAAGGAACACGAACAAGCAGGTAGAAAACCTCAATCTCCATAATGACTAAGTTCACGGAGTTTAATTATGTCTAGAGCGACAATGGTAGATTCGCAGCCTGAAGAGGAAACTGTGGAAGAAACCGAAGAAAACGAAGCACAAGAGATTCAACAAGAAGACTTTGTTGAGCAACCTCAAGAAGAACCTCCAATACCAGAGAAATATCAAGGCAAGTCTTTAGAACAAGTCGTGCAGATGCATCAAGAAGCTGAGAAGCTTCTAGGGCGTCAATCCTCTGAAGTAGGAGAGCTTCGTAAGGTTGTGGATGACTACATTGGCAGTCAACCGCAGCAACCAGCACCTCAACAGTACGTTGAGCCTGAAGACGATATTGACTATTTTACGGACCCTCAAGCAGCCGTCAATCGTGCTATTGAGAACCATCCTAAGATTAAAGAAGCGCAGGAATACTCTGCTCACTACAAAAAACAATCATCTCTGGCAACGCTTAACAACAAGCACCCAGACATGCAGGGTATCCTTAAGGACCCTAAGTTTGCTGAGTGGATTAAAGCTTCAAAGATTAGGACTCAGTTGTTCGTAGAAGCTGACCAACAATTTAATGCTGAAGCTGCTGATGAGCTGTTTTCACTCTGGAAGGAGCGTAAGACAGTAGCAGAACAAACCGTGAAGGTTGAGAAACAAGCACGTAAGCAACAAATTAAGGCAGCTAATACGGGTAACATGCAGGGTAGCGGTGAGGCTAGTCGTAGGAAAGTATATCGTAGGGCCGACATCATTAAACTTATGAAAACAGACCCAGAGCGTTATCAAGCTTTATCAGAGGAAATCTTTAGAGCATACGCGGAGGGTCGTGTAAAATAATCTATTAGGAGATTAACATGGCTACTGCAACCTATCCCGGCGCAGGCGGTAATACCGCAAAAACGGAAGCAGCTACTTTTATTCCAGAAATCTGGAGTGACGAAATTATTGCTGCTTACCAAAAGAACCTGAAGATGGCACCCCTTGTCAAAAAGCTCGCTATGAGTGGCAAGAAAGGCGACAAGCTTCATATCCCTAAGCCCGTACGTGGCGACGCAAATGCTAAGGCTGCTGACACGGCAGTTACTATCATTGCTAACACCGAAGGCGAACTGACTGTTGACATCGATCGACACTTTGAGTACTCACGTCTCATTGAAGACATCGTTGAAGTACAAGCTCTCAACAGCTTACGTCAGTTTTACACTGAAGACGCTGGTTACGCTCTGGCTACCAAAATTGATGCAGACTTGCACTCTTGTGGTACTGGTTTTGGTAACGGTGGTGCAGTTGTGTTCTCTGGCTCAGTAGCTCCTACTGACTACCAGCACACTGGTGCTTTCTTCAATGACAACGGCACGACGACTCAGTACACTGACGACACGATGGACGCAAGTGACGTGTTTACTGATGCCTTCTTCCGTAACATGATTCAGAAGTTAGACGACAATAACGTACCGATGGAAAATCGTGTACTTATTATCCCACCTTCTGTTCGTAACACGATCATGGGTATCGACCGATACGTGTCTTCTGACTTCGTATCTGGTAGCACTGTAAACTCAGGGCTTATCGGTAACTTGTACGGCGTAGACGTTTATGTGTCTGCTAACTGTGCTACTATCGAAGCTGCTGGTGATAACACTGCTTCTTCTGTTGATACTCGTGCTGCACTCTTGTTCCACAAAGACGCTATCGTCCTTGCAGAGCAGCAGTCAGTACGTTCACAAACCCAGTACAAGCAGGAATACTTGTCAACTCTGTACACGGCTGATTGTCTGTACGGTGTTCAGGTGTATCGTCCTGAAGCTGGTTTCGTTCTCGCTATTGCTGAGTAACGAACTCTATGGGGGTCGCTTAGGCCCCCTTTTTCTTTTTTTGTTTTCTTTAGTTGGAGTAGTCTATGGGTATCTTTAGAGGTGCTGGAGGTACCGGTGACGCGACTACGGACGCTACTGCGTCTCAAGTAGCTCTTGACGCACTTACTGCTACAACTAAAGCAAATGAAGCAGCAGCTTCTGCAACCGCAGCGGACACAAGTGCAACTAATGCAGCAACATCTGAAACAAATGCTGGCAACTCTGTCACAGCGGCTACTACGTCAGCTACCAACGCTGCAACCTTCGCAACCAACGCATCTAACAGTGCAACAGCGGCGGCAACTAGCGAAACAAACGCAGCTAACAGCGCAACAGCAGCAGCAGCCAGCGCAGCAGAAGCAGCAGACAAGCTGCCTTTAGCTGGGGGCACCCTGACAGGCCCTTTGATTGTTAATGAGCCTACCGCAGTCACCATGTCAGCAGGAACAACGGCCCAACGCCCTACAGGTGTTGCTGGTATGTTCAGGTACAACACGACTGACGGTCAGTTTGAGGGCTATACAACAGAGTGGGGTTCCATAGGCGGTGGTGCTGCCGACCTTAGTCTTAATAGTTTTACAGGCGATGGCTCAACCACTGCTTATACTTTGTCTACGTCTCCCATTGAAGACAACACTTTTGTTTATATAGATGGGGTTTACCAGAATAAAACTGGCTATGCAATTGTTGATAACGTACTTACATTTTCTTCTGCACCTCCCAACAGTTCTGCTATTGAGATTACAGCGGCAACAGTTGCGCCAGTAACAGCAAGCACAGAGTTTAAGCTAAACCAGTTTACAGGCAATGGTTCAACTTTGGCTTATACGTTATCTGCACAGTCTCCAGAGAACAATACTAACGTGTATATTGATGGTGTGTATCAGAGCAAAACTAATTATGCTGTCTCTGGAACAACGCTTACTTTTAGCACAGCTCCTCCTAGTGGGTCTGCGATAGAAGTTATGGCGGCAAATGCTGTTGTAGTGTCTGTTGGTACGCCTGATGATAACACTGTTACCACAGCAAAGATTGTAGACGGTGCGATTACTTCAGCAAAGTTAGCCGCAGGTGTCGGTGGAGCGTTTAATGACTTCCTTATCAAAACTGCAAACTACACAGCAGTCACGCGAGACCAGCTAATTGTAAACTCAGGCAGCGCAGTAACCATAACTCTGCCTGCCAGCCCCACAGCAGGCAACGTAGTATTTATTAAAAACGCTGGCGCGGGCACTGTAACGGTGGCTCGCAATGGATCAAACATAAATTCAACGGCAGACGATGGTTCGCTGGCTACAGACGCAGCGGCAACGTTGGTATACGTAGACGGCACTATTGGCTGGAAGGAGTTATAAATGGCTATTACATTAGGCGGCGGTGGTTCAGCGTCACAAATTAACGAGGTGATACTTTTAAATAATGATGCCAATACCGTCACGTTAGCTGATGGACGGGTGTATTTAAAGGGGGGTGTTTATGAAACAAACCCATCTACCTATCCCTTGGCTTCGCTTTCATTTCAACAGGCAGGAATAAATTTTTCTGTAGCCGCGCAAGATAATGTCCCCCTTGGAATTGCGTGGGATGGCACTCATTACTGGGTGGGTGGCAACCAAACCGCCCGTGTATACAAATATACTTCCGCAGGAGTATATACAGGAACAAATTTTTCTATAGGAAATGAGATGTCCACTCCATACAGCATTGTGTGGGATGGCTCTTATCTTTGGGTGTTCGGGGGTGGCGGTTTAGGTGGAAATACTGTTTTTAAATATAACTCAGCCGGTGTTTATCAAAACGTATCATGGTCTTCAGTTGCTCAAACAGGCACTTATTCTTATGGCATGACATGGGACGGCACCCATTTCTGGATAACGAATCCTACTACCTTCTTGGCATACAAATACAACTCATCAGGTGTGTACCAAAATGCAAGTATTGACTTTTCTGGACAGATTACGAGTGGAGCGTCACTAACTTGGGATGGAACTTATTTTTGGGTAGCGGATCAATCAGGAGGCAAAGTTTTTAAATATAGCTCATCTGGAGTTTACCAAGGTTACAGTTTTTCCTTAGGCTCGTCAGTCGGTACTATTTATAGTATAGAGTGGGACGGAACTGGCTTGTCAGTAGCTGACGCCGGTGGCGATAAAATATGGCAGTTTATAGAGGCCATCGGTGTCACTTCAGATACTTCTTTAGGCGGACAAAACTATGTGAGGGTCGCGTAATGGCTTTAATAATAGCAAAAGATTTAATAACTCCAGAACAGAGAGCGCGTACATGGCGTGATGCAGAACTAGCCCGCACTGACGTAGCTGCTACCGTTTCTGACTACCCTAATGCAGATGCTGTTTTGGCTTATCGGGCTGCTCTGCGTGATTGGCCCAGTACAGATTCATTCCCTAATACTCGACCGGAGTTATAAGCATGGCCTTAACAAGAGTAACATCAGGCGTGATAGCCTCAGAGCCTGTAACAGTGGGTATTACAACTGTTGTTACGGCTACTTCTATCACTGCTACTGTCAACACACACGTTTATGTTAGCGCAGCTACTCAGACAATTACACTTCCTGCGTCACCGGCCATAGGGCAAAGAGTCCTAATTACCGTGGGTAACTTCGCTGACACAGTGGTGGCTAGAAACGGTAGCAACATAATGAGCAGTGCGAGTGACTTCACGATGAATGCAGCATATCTCTCAATTCAGTTTATATATACAGACGCAACGCAAGGGTGGGTGATGTCATGAGTAATTTTACAGATTTCATAAGCGGCGGTGGATCAGCTTCATATCCCACAATCTTTTTACACAACTCCCAAACATGGGTTCCGCCTCAAGACGGCAACATAAGGATTCACGTTATTGGTGCAGGTGGTAGTGGCTGTGGGACGAATACTGGACTTCTTGAAAGTGGTGCGGCGGGTGGCTACTGTCGAAAGAACTCTCTAGCAGTCACAACTTCAGGTTCATTTACTGTAGTGATTGGTGCAGGTGGCGCATCTGTTATGGGAGCCGTAGCCGCAGGAACAGCAGGAGGCACTACATCTGTTGCAGGTACAGGTTTAGGCTCTACGCTAACAGCTACTGGTGGCGCAGGTGGAGTTGTAGGCAGTAACACTTACACTGCTGGAGGCACTGCTACTGGTGGAGACGTTAACAACACAGGTGGACGCGGAGGCTATAACAAAGGCGGTGGCGCTGTTGGTTTGTTAGGAACAGGTAATGACGGTGGCGAAACAGGTGGCGGCGGCGCTACAAGTTACGGTGCAAATTGTGATGTTCTCGGTGATTTTTACTCATCCAGCTTAGGGCAAATATCTGGTGGTGGCGGTGGCGCAACAGATGGTAACTCCAGCTCCGGTCCAATCCTGCCTGCAGGGGAACTAGCAGGAGGTGGTGGCGCATACTTTTCCGCCACTTCGGTAGTGGGTCACGCTTCCATAGGAGGTGGTGGAGGGTTTACTCTTAATAGCACTGTTTTAAATATAATTTCAGGCCGTGGTGGTGAAGGCTGTGTTGTTATTCAGTACATACCGTAGGAGAAGAATATGAAATATAATATTAAAGATGCTGACGGTAATATCTTAAACACCATCAATTCTGACGCTGAGTTTGTTGCGGCTAACTTTGACTACTATGAACTTTATGTAGAACCTACACCAGCGGAACCTACAGCGGAAGAAGCTGCTCGTATGTGGCGTGACATGGAGCTGTCTGCTACAGACTACATTGTGCCTTTGACAGATCATCCACAACGTGCTGTTTACATGGCTTATCGAGAAGCATTGAGAAATTGGCCGTCTACAGCAGACTTCCCAGACACCCGCCCAATACTAGGGGATTAGCATGGACAAACTAAAGCAGTTCTGGCGTAGTCGTAGTAACAGATGGCAAGTCTTTGGCATAACCCTAGCGGCTCTACAGGTGTACGTCCTACAGCTTAACCTGTCTGCTGAGACTATCATGTTAGCCAGCACCCTGTTCGGAATGGGCGGTATCTTCTTCCGCTACCAAACAACTCAATCAATGGCAGAGAAATAGAACATGACTACACTTATAACAAAGAACTCAAGTACCGCAGGTGCTGCTCCCGTTGCTGGTGACTTAGTACAGGGTGAGCTTGCTGTTAACGTCACAGATAAAAAGCTGTACACAAAGGACTCAGGCGGCGCTATTGTCCCAGTTGGCGCACAACTAGACGCTAACAACCCAACTGCCGCCGATACAGTGACGCTAGGTGCTGGCGCTGGTGCTGCAATTACTTCACAGAGCACGACTAACACTTTTATAGGTAGTGGTTCCGGTGAAATAATGACAGGGTTGGGTTCGAGCCACACGGCTATTGGCCATGACGCTATGTCGCTTGCTACACTTGGTACAGGGTGCACGGCTGTTGGTCGTGGTGCCCTAAAAAACGTAAACACTAACTTCTCTACTGCTGTTGGTTGGTTCGCTGGAAGTAACTGTACTACTGGTGGTTTAAGCAGCGTTTTTATAGGGAATCAAGCAGGAAATCAAGTAACAACAGGTCAACAAAACGTCTGCATAGGCTGGAACTCAAACCCCACTTCTGCCACATCGAGCTATCAGTTTACGTTAGGCGGTACAGATATTAATACACTTCGGTGTAATCAAACAAGCATTACGTCTCTGTCGGACGCTAGAGATAAGACTGACATTGTTGACACACCTTATGGCTTAGACTTTATCAACACGCTACAGCCTCGTCAGTTTAAGTGGGCTACTAGAGACGGTAACATTAAAGACGGTAAAGTAGAACAAGGCTTCATCGCACAAGAGTTGCTTGAGGCTGCTGGCACAAACAAAGCTGATCTTAATTTAGTGCTTGAAGACAACCCTAATAAGCTCGAAGCTAGCATGGGCAACTTAGTACCTATTTTAGTAAAGGCTATACAAGAGCTTACAGCGCGAGTAGCAGAACTGGAGAATAACTAATGTTTAATGAACCAACACCTTCTCAACAGTATGCTTGGGCTTTAGAAAGCGTCACGCTCATCAATGCTATAGTTGCAGACGACACAGGGTATATCCAGCCTATTGAATGTGTAGACCGCAATGTTAGACACCTACAAATCATGGTAACTAAGGACTTTTGGGAAGCTGGTCACGATATGTCTCCACTCAATTCAGCTATTTCAGCTGGGTTGGCTTATATAGGGAGTCCATAATAATGCAAGAGGAGGCAAAAACTATAGTAGACGGACTAGCTGTTACTGGAACTGTTGCGACTATGGCTGGCTGGTTGCCTCCCCTTGCGTCAGCTTTAACTATCGTCTGGCTGGGTATTAGGATCTGGGAAAGCCCTACTGTCCAGAAAATCTTCAAACAGGATGTCTAATGGAGACGTGGGAAATCATCGTTCAAAGCTGGCCCGTCGCAGCAGGTGTGTTTTTATTGATTTTGACTATTGGCAAGATACTTAATAGGTTGGATGTTTTAGAATCTAAAATGGTTGAGGCTTGGAAGGCTATCAACGAACTAATTAGGAAGTAGCCGTGATTGATAAGCTCATAGGTCCCATTACGGGACTCCTAGACAAGTTTATACCTGATGCCGACACTAAGTCTAAACTAGCGCATGAAGTGGCTACAATGGCTCAGAGACACGC
>Ga0209715_1002778_pt1 | contig 12988 bp, 9 predicted proteins | sample COGITO_mtgs_1205_2_FD_184809 | JGI IMG/M metagenome (GOLD analysis project Ga0209715, IMG submission 184809) | Pelagic marine microbial communities from North Sea - COGITO_mtgs_120503 (SPAdes) (version 2) | ecosystem: Environmental > Aquatic > Marine > Epipelagic ...
TGCTACTTGAGCTATTTCCCAACCATTATTTGAGTATAGAGGAAAATAGATTTCGAAGATTTCATGAATAAAGTTAAATCGAATTCCACTCTCATAGGCAAAGTAAAGTGGTTGGTTTCTGTTCTTCAAAAAAGCGACATCGTTATATGTCTCTATCCATTTCCAAATTCCGACACTTGAATTGTTTGAAATCATAAATTGATTTGCAAACCTTGTGGGTAATACCGATTTAAATCCTCCTTCCGTAATTATATATTGTTGACTAAAAAAACCAGTATCTTCAGATCTTCCTAAATAATTTAATTGGAATAAGTAATCATTACTTCTGTCTAAACCAAAACTGAAATAATCTTCTTTAGTTTTATTATTAAAAAATACTCCTGCAAAGAATCTAAAATCTAATTGGGTGTCTTTCGCGGTTAATGTTCTATATCTAAGGTCTAATGAAGCTTTAGAGAAATTTTTTGCAAACTCTGTACTAAAACTATATCTAAACTCTTTTATAATATCAGGGTTGGAGTAGTTGTAGCTTAAACTAAAAACACTGTAATTGTCTTGTGCTGTTTTTGTTGTGCCATTTCCTACTTCTTTATTTATATGGGTTAGTTTAGCTCTTACTGATTCCGTTGTAGCATCTCTCAGTGTTTTTCTTTTAAAGATAAAATCTATATATGGAATGAATGAACGGTAGGATAGACCTAAGTCATAATCAGAAGTACTACCAAATAAACCGTATTTTATTTTTTGTAGATTTGTTTCCTCGAAAAATTGGTTATACTGAAATGAAAATTGTCCAACAGCTGTTTTGCTTTTTGTTGCGTAATAAGGAGCTACTCTAAATTCGAAATTTCTTTTTATAAGTGGTTTGTTGTGCAGTTGAACACCTAAGATTAATCCATTATAAAGATTATAATTGATATCAGGTTGATAAAATATTTGATTATATTTTGGAGTGCTAACATCCTTTAGCAATGAAAATTTTATAGGTTTGTTAAGTATTTTTTTATCAATTTTTTTCCAATTATTTAACGTGTTTAATTCTGGATATAAATTTTCATAGTTCAATGCAAATGTGCTGTATTTTCCTTTCTTAAACTTAACAGTTCTTGTGCTGTCAACATTGCATACCCATTTTTTTAAAGCCACATCTTGCCCTTTTAAAGCGTAAATTGCTACTGGAGTAATTATGTTTCTTTTATTTTTAATAGTAACAGATATGCTGTCTTTTCCTATCTTAATATGTTCTATTGTATGATCTATTTTTTTATTAGTCTTTATAAAATCATTAAAAAACCATTGCAAATCTTTGGTTGTTTTTGAAGAGATTAAATCACTGAATTTCTTACTCGAGATAATTTTTAATTGATTTTTTTGATAAAATTCTTGAATTGATTGGTTTAAAATACTGTCTCCTAGATAGCCTTTTAAAAAGCGAAAACCGAGACCGGCTTTATACTTACTTCCTATTTTTCTGTTAAAGTTGGATAGTGAATCGGAAGATGTGTTTAATGCTTGGTCTAAAAATTGACGCGCTATGGATTGATAAATAAAAGGGTATTTATCGTTAAAATCTAATTTTGATATATTAAAAGTTTTTAAAGGCCAAATATTAGAGGCATTCCCTAATAGTTTGACTTCAGGATAAAATCTTTCTACATATTCAATCATTAAATAATTTTGAATACCATCAATAAGCCAATAATCTTTTCGTTTATTTAATAGTATTGTATTTTCTAGATATCTTTTTGTTAAAGCTTTAAACATTGTAATGTCCCACTTAAAAGTGTCAGAAAAAGGTCTAAGGAATTTTGGTAATTGATTTAATCCAAAAATAGGGTTTTTACTTTGCGTCGCTTTATCTATGAAAATCTCTACATGCGGGTATTTTCCTAAGTAATCTTGTATGAAAATGAGTTCCCTATTTAAAATATTTGTCGTTAAATTAAAATCTAATTCATCAGCGAAAACATCTGTATGAACAGTCAGTATTTTTGTAGTAAAACTTTTTAATTGTGGTCTTTTATTGATTCCTAAAATAACATCAGTTTTATTTTTTCCAACTAAATAATAGTTAGTTACTTCTTTCTTTTTAGTTCTATATTGATACAAATTAGATTCCACGATGAATTCTTTCGGTACATCAATTTCAATTTTAAAATCTGTTCCTTTTTCATATAAATCATCTAGATTTAAGTTGCTCATATATTGCCAGCCTTTGTTGTAGATAGCGGGAGTTATATACCAGTTTCTAAGATGATACCCTTTTTTTGTTTTGCCATATTTAGTAAAACGTGCACTTGGTATTTTTACAATATAAGTAACTGAAATTTTAATTTTTGAATTTGGGTATAAAGGTTCTTTTAGAGAAACCTTTATAATATCTGCTTGATTTTTTAGTTCTTTAAAATGGACGTTTTCAAAATTTACAGAGAGACTTTTTATAATAGAGGATCCTAAATCTTTTTCTTTTGCAAAATAAAAATCTTTTTTAAAATCTTTAATAAACCTTTTAGATAAAGGGGTTTTTCTATCTCTGTAACTATTTGCCCAATTATGAAGGTAGATGTTTGTTAGTATTGAATCTGATGTATTGTGGAAAATAATTTCTTGTTGAATTTTTAACTCATCTTTTCGTGGATCTAATGTAGATTTAATGCTGATGGAATTTTGCTGCGAAAACACAAAAGTTGATGCAAAAAGACAAAGAAGCAATATGTAATTATGATTTTTCAAGTAAATCTCAGCAAATTAGTTTTTGTTAAAAAAAGAGAGTTATACCGGGCTATTTAGTATAATATATAGCCCGCTATTTTAATAAAAAATATTTTAGAAGTTAGGTTTAAATTGATATTTAGCATAGAAGTTATTTAGGTGCTCTACAGCTTCATCTGCAGTGTCCACAACTCTAAATAAATTTAAGTCTTTTTCACTAATATTACCTTCTTCTAGTAGTGTGTTTTTGATCCAATCTAATAAGCCAGACCAGAATCTTGTGCCTACTAAAATAATAGGAAAACGACCAATTTTTTTAGTTTGAATCAAAGTAATTGCCTCAAAAAGTTCATCCATAGTTCCAAAACCACCCGGCATTACAACAAAACCTTGTGAGTATTTTACAAACATTACTTTTCTAACAAAAAAGTAATCAAAATCTAAACTTTTTCCTCGGTCAATCCATGGGTTGTCATGTTGTTCAAAAGGTAATTCTATGTTAAGTCCAACAGAGCTTCCTTTTCCTCGGTGAGCTCCCTTGTTACCTGCTTCCATTATTCCAGGTCCACCTCCAGTGATTACTCCATAACCGTTTTGTGTTAATTTAAAAGCAACTTCTTCTGCTAGTTTATAATATGGGTCTTCTGGTTTTGTTCTTGCAGATCCAAAAATAGATACAGAAGGACCTATTTTACTTAATTTCTCGTAACCTTCAACAAACTCAGCCATTATTTTAAATATAGCCCAAGAATCGTTTGTTTTTATTTCATTCCACGTTTTTGTTTGTAGTTTTTCTTTTATTTTTCTATCGTCATTCGTCATGTCAGTATTTTTTATTTTTTATTTTTTTTTTGAAAAAACAATGCTGGCTAAAATAGTTCTTTTTTCAAAAACTTAGCAGTATAACTAGTTTTATGTTTGGCAACTTCTTCAGGAGTTCCTTTGCATATAATTTTACCGCCTTTTTTGCCGCCTTCCATACCAACATCAATAATGTAATCTGCTAGTTTTACAACATCTAAATTGTGTTCTATAATTAATACAGTATTACCCTTGTCCGCTAGTTTATTAAGAACATCCATTAAAACTCTAATGTCTTCAAAATGAAGTCCTGTTGTCGGTTCGTCTAAAATATAAAATGTGTTACCTGTATCTCTCTTAGATAACTCGGCTGCAAGTTTTATTCTTTGTGCTTCTCCACCAGAGAGCGTAGTTGATTGCTGTCCGAGAGTAATGTAACCTAAACCAACATCTTTAATTGTTTTTAATTTTTTATGAATTTTAGGGATGTTTTCAAAGAAAACTGTGGCATCTTCAATCGTCATATTTAATACATCAGAAATCGATTTTCCCTTGTAGCGAATTTCTAGCGTTTCTCTGTTAAATCGTTTTCCTTGACAGGTTTCACATTCTACCTGAACATCGGGCAAAAAGTTCATTTCTATAACCCTAACACCTCCACCTTGGCAAGTTTCACATCTTCCTCCTTTTACATTAAAAGAAAAACGACCGGGTTTGTAACCACGTATAGCAGCTTCTGGCGTTTTAGCAAATAAACTTCTAACTTCAGAAAAAGTACCTGTATAAGTTGCTGGGTTAGAACGCGGAGTTCTACCAATTGGAGATTGGTCAATATCAATTACTTTATCTACAGACTCTAAACCTTCAATTTTTTTATACGGCATAGGTTTTTTTACACCTCTGTATATGTGAGCATTTAAAATAGGATATAAAGTCTCATTGATTAAAGTAGATTTTCCGCTTCCAGAAACTCCTGTAACACAAATCATTTTGCCCAAAGGAAATTCTACAGAAACGTTTTTTAGGTTGTTTCCTGTAGCTCCTTTTAGTTTAATGAATTTGCCATTACCTTCTCTGCGTTTTTTCGGAACTACAATTTCTTTTCTTCCTGTTAAATAATCTGCGGTTAAAGTATTTTGTTTTTTTAAATCTTCAAAAGTTCCAGCAGAAACAATTTCTCCTCCATGTCTTCCAGCTCCTGGGCCAATATCGAACACAAAGTCTGCGTGTTCCATCATATCTTTATCATGCTCTACGACTAAAACGGAGTTCCCTAAGTTTCTTAATTTTACTAAAGAATCTATTAGTTTTTGATTGTCTCGTTGGTGTAATCCAATACTTGGTTCGTCTAAAATGTATAAAACTCCAACCAATTGAGAGCCAATTTGAGTAGCCAATCGAATTCTTTGAGCTTCTCCACCAGAAAGAGACTTAGAAGTTCTATCAAGGGTTAAATAATCTAAGCCAACATCTAATAAAAATTGAATTCTAGTTCTTATTTCTTTTAAAATTTCTGACGCAATTAAAAGTTGTTTTTCCGATAACTCTTTTTCAATATTCTTGAACCATTTTGCAAGTTCAGTTATATCCATTTTAGCCAGATCACTAATATTTTTATCAGTAATTTTAAAATGAAGTGCCTCTTTTTTTAATCTCTTTCCGTCGCAAGAAGAGCACGAAACTTCGTCCATAAACCCTTTTGCCCAGCGTTTTATACTGGTGCTTTCTGCGTTTGTGTATTGGTTTTCAATAAAAGAGATAATTCCTTCAAAATCAATTTTGTAATTTCTGGTTACTCCAGCAGTTTTAGACTTAATTTCAAAAGATTCATTACCGCCATTTAAAATGATATCCAAAGCCTCTTTTGGAATACTTTTAATTGCATCCGTTAATTTGAATTTATAACGTTCAGCAATATTTTCTATTTGTTTAAAAATCCAACTACTTTTTTGTGCGCCTAAAGGGATAATTCCTCCATTTTGTATAGAAACTGTGTAATCTGGAATTATTTTTTTTAAATTGATTTCGTTTGTAACACCCAGTCCACTGCACTTGTCGCATGCACCTTTTGGAGAATTAAAAGAAAAATTATTCGGTTCTGGGTTTGGGTATGCAATGCCAGACGTTGGGCACATTAATTCTCTGCTAAAATATCGAGGTTTATTGTTTTCAATATCAATAACCATCATAATATTATTTCCTGAATATAAAGCTGTTTTTATCGTTTCCTCTAAACGTTTCTCTACTGATTCATTTATTAGAAGTCTATCAATTACAACCTCAATGTCATGCGTTTTGTATCTATCTAAACGCATTCCTTTTTCTATTTCTTTAATTTCTCCATCAATTCTTACCCGTAAAAAACCTTGTTTAGAAATTTGTTCAAAAAGTTCGCGATAATGTCCTTTTCTAGATTTAATTAAAGGTGCTAAAACAGCGACTTTTTTATTCTCAAAATCTTTTAAAATGAGTTGCCTGATTTGTTCGTCAGAATAACTTACCATTTTTTCTCCTGAATTGTAAGAGTAGGCATCTGCAGCTCTTGCAAACAGTAATCTTAAAAAATCGTAAATTTCAGTAATAGTACCCACTGTAGATCGAGGGCTTTTATTTGTGGTTTTTTGTTCTATAGAAATTACTGGAGAAAGGCCATCAATTTTATCAACATCAGGTCTTTCTAAGCCACCCAAAAATTGTCTTGCATAGGCAGAAAATGTTTCAATATAACGCCTTTGCCCTTCAGCGTATATGGTATCGAAGGCTAAAGATGATTTTCCACTTCCGCTTAGACCAGTAATGACAACTAGTTTTTCGCGAGGAATTTTGACATCTATATTTTTTAAATTATGGGCTCTAGCTCCGTAAACTTCTATGTGTTCTTGGTCTTTCAAATTAGGTTTTTTCAGAAAAAAGCAAAGTTAAAGAATCCTATTTTAATCAAAGGTGGATTGTTTCATGGTTTTAATATAAAACTTTCTATTAATATGCAGTTTTGATAAAAACAGATGTTCAAATTGTGTTGCTATCAAATCATAAAATACTATCTTGCATTTAAATATTTTAGCAATAAATGATTGATAGTATTCGACATTTTTTTGAAAGAAATGGATTTCACGTTTCATCAAGATTAGCAGACAGAATTGGTATGAGAGCACTAAACGTGCGCTTGTTTTTTATTTATGTTACTTTTTTTACAGTAGGTTTGTCTTTTGGTTTTTATTTAACCTTGGCATTTTTATTAAAGTTAAAAGATAAAATATACACTAAAAGAAGCTCAGTATTCGACTTGTAGTCTATGAAGATAAATGTACTAGAATCTAAAATAAATAAAACATTATTTTTAGTTGTTACTATTTTGTCAATAGGAACAATTGGGTATATGATGCTCTCTCAATATTCTTTTGTAGATGCATTGTATATGACTGTAATAACGGTAACAACTGTGGGCTTTGGTGAGTTAAGACCCTTCTCGCCAGAAGAGAAAGTTTTTACAATATTTTTAATTTTAACGAGTATTACTGTTTTTGGTTACGCTGTGTCAGCTTTTTCAGAATATGTAGTAAGTGGTAGATTATTTGAACATTTTAAGCAAAGGAAAGTGGAAAAACAAATTGCAAATTTAAAAGGACATACCATTGTTTGTGGGTATGGTAGAAACGGAAGACAAGCAATTTTAAAATTAAAAAATTACAATAAAAAGTTTGTAGTCGTTGAGGAGAAGAAAGAAAGAACGGAAGCTCTAGATGCTCAAGGGATTTTGAATATTAATGGAGATGCAACTATAGATGAGACTTTACTTCGTGCAGGTATAAAGAATGCATCTAATTTAATTACTGCTTTACCCTCTGATGCCAATAACTTGTTTGTGGTGCTAACCGCAAGTCAGTTAAATAAAAAATGTAAAGTAATAAGTAGGGCTTCGAACGAGTCTTCCTATAGTAAGTTAAAAATAGCTGGCGCAAGTAATGTGATTATGCCAGATAAACTGGGTGGTGATCACATGGCTTCGTTAGTCGTTACTCCAGATGTGATTGAATTTGTAGATAGGTTAACGATAGAAGGCGAAACGACTGCAAATTTAGAGGAAATTGCTGTAGATGACTTGCCTAAAATGTATATTAATAAAACAATTTTAGATTTAGATTTAAGAAAAGAAACTGGTTGTACAGTTATTGGTTTTATTAAGCCTAATCAGGATTATATTATAAACCCGGAAGCAGATTGTGTTTTAATTGAAGGATCTCGTTTAATTGTTTTAGGAAGACCAGAGCAGATAATCAAATTAAGACAATTGTTTTAGTTATTAGTGATTTTTTAAAGTCAGAAATAGCATAATTATATTTCAAAGTAAATGATAAAAGTGGTTGTTACAGGTAGTAATGGATTGTTAGGTCAGTCCTTAATAAATTTATTACTTAAAGAAAAAGAGGTGTATCAAGTCATTGGTTTTTCTCGAGGAGAAAATAGAAGTGGAAGAGATGATTTCTCTTATGTATCGATCGATATTACTGATAGAGAAAACCTAAAAGATACATTATTAAAGATTCAGCCAAACTTTATCATTAATACTGCAGCAATGACTCAAGTTGATGACTGTGAAGGTAATAAAGAGGCGTGTGATTTGCTAAATGTAACTGTTGTTAAATGGTTAGAGCAAGTTTCTGATGAGATTAATGCTCATTTAATACATCTTTCTACAGATTTTATTTTTGATGGATTAAAAGGGAATTACAAAGAAACAGATACTCCAAACCCACTAAGTTATTATGGGTTTTCTAAATTGAAATCTGAAAACATTTTAATAGAATCTAAAATACATTATACTATTTTAAGAACAATCTTAGTTTTTGGAAAAGTGTATGATATGAGCAGAAGTAATATTGTGTTATGGGTTAAAAGTATGTTAGAAAAAGGCGAAGAAATTACAATTGTAGATGACCAGTATAGGGCGCCAACTTATGTAGAAGATTTGGCGTTGGCTTGTAAAATTTCTATGGATAAAAGAGCAACAGGAATTTATAATATTTCATCAAACGAATTGTTAAGTGTTTTTGAAATTGCACAACAAATTGCAGATGCATTTGGTTTAGATAAAAATTTAATAAAACCAATTTCTACCTCAACTTTAAATCAAACTGCACCAAGACCAGCTAAAACAGGTTTTGATTTATCAAAAACTAATAAGGTTTTAGAGTTTTATCCAAAATCTTTTAAAGAAGATTTGCAAAGATTTAAGGATATCATAACATAAAAATCACTTTTAACGATTAAAAGTTGTTGAAAGACCAATTTTTTATGATATTGCGGACTTCTTAATAAAAACTAATCAAAATAAATTATGAATAAAAAACTTCTTTCGTTGTTGTTTTTAACAACACCATTTTTCTCATTTGCTCAAGAACAACAAGAAAAAGGAATAGCAGAAAGTATAAATGAGGGTTTTAAGCCAGTTGCAGATGCTTGGGGTGGCTTTGTTTTTTATTCTGTTGAACTGGGTGGCGGAGTTAAAATGCCTTTGGTGATTATAATGCTTCTCTTAGCGGGTTTAATTTTTACTATACTATTTAAATTTGTAAATATAAGAATGTTTCCTGTTTCTATAAATATTGTAAGAGGGAAGTATGACGAAGTAGATCATGTAACATCAGATGTTGTTGCAGGGGATTCAACTCCTGGCGGAGACGCTATTGAAACAATAAGAATTGAAGGGGAAGAGGGAGAGGTTACTCATTTTCAAGCTTTAACAGCAGCTTTATCGGGAACGGTAGGTTTGGGTAATATAGCAGGAGTCGCTGTTGCTTTGTCTCTCGGAGGTCCCGGAGCTACTTTTTGGATGATAGTTGCTGGATTGCTAGGAATGTCCTCAAAATTTGTAGAATGTACTCTAGGTGTAAAGTATAGAGATGTCGGTGAAGATGGGACTATTTATGGAGGGCCAATGTATTACTTAAAGAAAGGTTTAGCTGATGTTGGTAAAAGTGGTTTGGGTAAAGTCCTAGCGGTTCTTTTTGCAGTGATGGTAGTTGGTGGATCTTTTGGTGGAGGAAATATGTTTCAAGCAAATCAAGCAGCCCAGCAATTTGGAAGTATGATTGGCTCTAATGAGTTATCTACTTCACTACTTTTTGGTATTGTAATGTCTATTTTAGTTGGTGTTGTAATTATAGGAGGAATAAAAAGAATTGGAAATATTACTGAGAAAATAGTGCCATTTATGGTTGGGATATATTTTTTAGCAGCAATCGTTATTTTAGCAGCTAATTTTTCTCAAATAGGAGATGCTTTTGGTCAAATTTGGGATGGCGCTTTTAATCCGAAAGGGATTACTGGAGGTTTACTAGGTGTATTGATTATAGGGTTTCAGAGAGCGGCATTTTCGAATGAAGCAGGGGTTGGTTCTGCTGCAATTGCTCATTCAGCGGTGAAAACAAAATACCCGGCTTCTGAGGGGTTGGTAGCCTTATTAGAGCCCTTTATTGATACGGTTGTTGTTTGTACAATGACAGCTTTGGTGATTATTATTACCAATGGTGGTGGAGAAATTATGACCTACGGGGTTAAGTCTCCTGATGGTGTTTTAGCAACATCTAAAGCATTTGCCTCAGTGATTCCATGGTTTCCTTATATCTTAACAGTTGCTGTGGTTTTATTTGCATTTTCAACAATGTTGTCTTGGTCTTATTACGGGTTGCAGGGATGGATGTTTTTATTTGGCCGTTCAAAAGGGGCAGATTACGCATATAAAATTTTATTCTGTTTATTTGTTATTGTAGGTTCTGCGGCTAGTTTAGGAGCAGTTACAGATTTTTCAGACGCAATGATTTTTGCGATGGCCGTGCCTAACGTAGTTGGTTTATTCTTTCTGTTTCCAAAAGTACGAGAAGAATTATCAAGATATTTAAACGCTATTAAATCTAAAAAAGCTTAAAAGAAAAAAATGAAAATATTTAAATCCCATTTCTGGTATAACAAAAACCAAAGAAATGGGATTTTTGTTTTAGGAATTATAATCTTAGTGCTCCAGGTTTTAATTTTTACCAATGTTGTTTCTCAAGATAAAGTTATTGAGTCTAATAGTCCAGAGATTTTAGCATTTCAGCATCAAATCGATAGTCTAAGATTAATTCAAATTGAAAATAGAAAACCTAAGATCTATCCATTCAATCCAAATTATATTGATGATTACAAGGGTGAGCAATTAGGAATGTCTTTAGAGGAAATAGATAGGCTTTTATTATTTAGGAAATCCAATAAGTTTATAAATTCAAAAAAAGAATTTCAAAACATAACGAAAGTTTCAGACAGCTTACTCAATAAAATTGCTCCTTATTTTAAATTTCCAGATTGGGTTACAAAACGTAATCAACAAAAAAATACCAGTCGAAATTTTAATTATAGTAAAACTGATAAATCTAGATTTGCTAAACATAAAATAAGTACCACGAATATCAATAATGCTACGGCAGAAGATTTTAAAACCATAAGCGGAATTGGATCTGCATTTTCTGAGAGAATTATTAAGTATCGTTCTAAATTACAAGGTTTTTCTTTTAACAATCAATTGTATGAAATCTGGGGGTTAGAAAAAGAGGTAGCTGATAGGGTTTTATCTGTTTTTAAGGTTGAAACAAAACCTTTCATTAAAAAAGAAAATTTAAATACATTAGAATTCAAACAATTACTCAAAAATCCCTACATAGATTACAAGCTTTGTAAAATGATTTTTGAGTATAGAGATGAGGTTGCAGAATTGCAAGATATCGCAGAATTAAAAAACATCAAAGATTTTCCATTAGAGTTGTATGATAGAATAGTGTTATATTTGTTGGCTGAATAAATAAACAAATTACGAGCCTAATGAACAGCATGTATTTTACAGAAGAACACGACGTTTTTCGTACAAGTTTCAAAGATTTTTTACAAAAAGAAGTTGTTCCACACATAGATAAGTGGGAAAAAACAGGAACTATTGAGCGTTTCATTTGGAAAAAATTTGGAGAAATGGGGTATTTTGGTCTATCTACTCCTGAAGAATATGGAGGGTTAGATTTAGATTTGTTTTATACGGTCATCTTCCTAGAAGAAATGCAAAAAATTAATTCTGGCGGTTTTGCAGCAGCAATTTGGGCGCATGAATATTTAGCGATGACCCACTTAAATAAGGAAGGCAATCATCAACAAAAAGTAAAATATTTAATTCCTAGTGTAGAGGGAGATATGGTTGGATGTTTGTGTATTACAGAGCCTTTTGGAGGTAGTGATGTTGCAGGTATGCGCTCTACAGCAGTCAAAAAAGGAGACAAATACATATTAAATGGTTCAAAAACATTTATAACAAATGGTGTTTACTCAGATTATTTAATAGTTGCTGCAAAAACAGATTCCTCAGAAAAATATAAAGGAATAAGTTTGTTTATTGTTGATAGAGAGGCTAAAGGAGTCTCAGCTACCAAGTTAAATAAGTTAGGTTGGAAAGCTTCAGATACGGGAGAGATTGCTTTCGATAATGTAGAGATTTCAGAAACTAATCTATTAGGAGAAGAAGGAAAAGGCTTTCCTTATATAATGCAACACTTTGCTTTAGAGCGCTTAATTATGGGAGTAAATGCACATGCCAGAGCCGAATTTGCAATGGATTATGCGGTAAACTACATGAATGAACGAACTGCCTTTGGTAAATCTTTAGATCAATTTCAGGCTTTACGACATAAAATTGCTGAAATGGCAAGTAGAATTGATATGTGTAAAGAGTATAATTACTCAATTACAAAACGATTAAATGATGGGCATTATGTAGTGAAAGAGGCAAGCATGTCTAAACTACTTTCTACAAAAATGGCAGATGAAGTTATCTATGAAGCATTACAAATGTTAGGTGGTTATGGCTATATGGAAGAATATCCTATGGCGCGTTTACTACGAGATAGTAGGTTAGGGCCTATAGGAGGAGGAACTTCAGAAATTTTAAAAGAAATTATTGCAAAAATGGTAATCGACAAGAAGGAATACAAGAAAGTTACCTAATACTTTGGTGTTGTCTTAAGGCAAGGCGTTTTGCTCTATTTTTTTAAAAATAAACAAAAAGGATTTTGTTTCAATTACTAACAAAAATTAGCTTGTCAAAAATATATCGTAATTATTGCTTGATAGTTCATAATTTGTAATACATTTGCAATCCCAAAAATAGAACTAATAGTTTAACAACTATTCAAAATATAAAGAGATTGTGAGAGGAGGTGCCAACTTATGTTAATTATACCAATTAAAGAAGGAGAGAACATTGATAGGGCTTTAAAGCGTTACAAAAGAAAATTTGATCGTACTAAAACGATGAAAAATTTGCGTTCAAGAAAGAATTTTACAAAACCTTCTATAGCAAATAGAGCGCAAAGGATTAAAGCTTCTTACGTTCAGAAATTAAAAACACAAGAAGAAGTAGGTTAGAAATAGCTTATAATTCTAAATATAGACTCGT
>Ga0209715_1002780_pt1 | contig 12986 bp, 7 predicted proteins | sample COGITO_mtgs_1205_2_FD_184809 | JGI IMG/M metagenome (GOLD analysis project Ga0209715, IMG submission 184809) | Pelagic marine microbial communities from North Sea - COGITO_mtgs_120503 (SPAdes) (version 2) | ecosystem: Environmental > Aquatic > Marine > Epipelagic ...
ATACAACCATTTCAAAAAAATGAAGTACTCACAGATTTTAGTAGAATATTGTATTGTAAGATAAAAAAAGCTGGCAAAAGTTTATAAAATCTAACTATAGTTTGAAGACAAAGTTTATGAAATAGTTAACAAATACCAGCTTAGCAATTAATTCAGTACAAATAAACCACAAAAAAAATCAACCTAGGTTAATCCCTATAATGATTAACTTTAGCCGATAAATAGTTTCTAATTTTTTTCATTAAAAAACACCACTTAAAAGATCTTCTATAATGGCAAAATTATATTTGGTGTTATTTTTATTAATTCTACTTTGAACCGACACTAAAACATCAATTAAAAATATCGAAATCAATTTTTAATAGCCCTTTTATTAATTGTAGCTAAATGATATTGATCATTATTCGTTTTTTAGGAATACTGTACCAATTCATTTAATGTATTCTTGTTAAATTTTAAATTGAAAAATTACTAGAATAAGAATTATATAAAAGAGTCCTATAAAAAATACCAAAATTTTATTTTATTGGCTGATTAATATTGGATTGTAAAATTATTATTATTCTATGATTCTTTTATGTAACATCAATAAGTTCTTCATTGTATTTATTTGTTAGCAAACCAATATCTTTTCTCTCTTGTTTTGATAACAACAATATTTATAAGAGGATTATTATCTAGATGTTTTTTGTGTGTTAATTTTCTTTTATCAATAGGAAATTATGTTCCTTTTAATTAAATAAAAACACCTATATAAAATTGATTTTACATAGGTGGCTTACTCTGATTATTCTTTAGAAATATTTTACTTTACTATCAATTTTTTAGTAATAGATCCTAAATTAGAATACAATTTAACGAAATAAAGTCCTTTTGAATATTTAGTTAAATCAATATTAAATAAATTCTTATTAATTTTTACGTTGTTTTGTAATATTTTTCCTGTAATATCATAAATATCGTACTTAAAATCTGAAATATTTTGCACCTTTATTTTAAATATACCTGAAGATGGATTTTCTAAAATGCGTACGTTTTTATTTAAAAAGTCATAGCTATTTACAGATAATACAATCGCACAATTATAAACAACGATTTCATCAACATACCAACCATCATTACCGTTACATCCATCACTTCCAAATTCCCATCTAAATTTTATAGTTGAATTTGCGACAACACCCAAACTGGATAAGTTTATAACACTTTGTCCCCAAGAACTGTTTTCAGAATTTTCATCTGTACCAGAAAAAACATCTTCTTCTATCATTGGGTTATTATTATCGTTATCTGTAACAATAAACTTATTGTAAGAATTCACTGTAAAAGAAGAACTTGGAACAAGTGCCCATGTGTTTCCTTCATCGATACTGAATTTAATATTACCTCCATCGTAATCTGGTTCGGTTGCAATATTGTGTGTAAAAGCCAATTCAAATTGTCCATCAGTTGTATTCGGCATTGTAATGGTAGGACTCTCTAAACGAATGATTCCATGCTGGGTGTCACATGAACCACCACCATCACTTTCAAGACCATTCGCTGGGTTTGGTGCATAAATGGCAAGTCCTTCTCTGCCTTTTGGTAAATTAGTTTTTAAAATCCATTCTCTGGCTTCCCATCCAGCTGCGTTTTCAGGTAATTGAGAAATACTCCAATTTTCATTTATACCGTCTTCCCAATTTTCGGTAAAAATTGGATTATTTATACTGGCGTCACAAAGGTCTTCATTCTCACTTAGTATTGTTGCAAAAGAACAATTGTTTTCAGAACGGAGTTCTACAGCAATTAATGTCTTAAGGACCTCATTATAATCAGCAGAAGTTATTATTTCTCCGGATAGCCCTGGTGGAGTTTCTGTAGTAGATAAACCTTTTAAATTAAGACCAATTAAATCATCACATGAAGCAACAATGGCATCCGAAAAAGTAGAGAATCCGCTAGTTTGAGTTAAGTACTCGCTTTGCGCTCTCCAAAAAATATGAGCTGCTTTGGTGAATCCAATACCAGTAATCGTTTGACCATTATAGCTTCCTCCGTCTACCATTAAGGCATAAGCGTGATTTGGGATTCCTGAATTAAAATGAACTCCTCCATTATCATCTGAACTACACCAATAATTACTATCTGTAACCTTACCTGGACTTCCATATATAGTTGGATCCGACATATCACGTAAAGCACCACTAAATGCCTCTATATCTTCACCAACCACCCATCGAACGGAGTTATTCATTGCTGTACGAAGTGAATTATCTTCATCTTCATCTTGATAATTATTTATCAAATCAACTGTTTCTCCCCAAATATCAGAGAAAGATTCATTTAACGCACCTGATTCATATTCATAAATTAAGTCAGAGGTATACTGAGTATATGCATGACCCCATTCATGGGCAACTATATCATCAGAAGCCATACCCTCACAATAATTTGTATTTACTCCGTTCCAAAAGGCGTTTGGACAATTCTCTGGTATATTATTTATCGATATCATCTCGGCATCACGATTGTCGAAAGAGATAAAGTTAAACGCATGTTTAAAAAAATAGTACACATGACCAGCAGTTTCTATTTGATTCTTTTGCCATTGATCAAAAAAGAAAATGATATCACCCTCTGTATATATTTTATTTTCCATATCTACTTCGTAAAGAGATCTGTTTAAAGCATGTGCAATTCCTGTAAATTGCTCTATTAATTTACCTGAATGAGCATCGATAAATAAAAATTCTCTAACATCATAATCATTTCTAACTTCAATTCTGTACACTAAATGTTTAGTAGTTATATAACCTTGTGCTAAACCTTTTGGGAATACATAAAGTTTGTTAGATATAATTTTTAATTCTTTTCCGGACTGATTTAAGTTTTGTACACCAATCAAGTCAAGTGCTTTACTATTTGCATCTGTAAGACTTAATCCTGGAATTGAATTAAGATTTATATCAGGAATAATATTTCCATTTATAGATTTTAAATTATCATTTTTATCAAAATGAAATTTCAATTCAGCATCAAATACATCAACACCTTTGTATTGTTGTTTTAGAGTATAGTGTTTTAAGCCATAAGTATCTGTTTTTTCAGAAACAAACTTAAGGGTTTCACTGATATTCTCAATTGCATATATAGACTTATTAATATTTAAAAAATTAGTTACTTTTTCCTTTAAACTATTTCCTTTTAAAATATATGGCTTATTAATTGGAAATTTAATAAAACCTGGAATTTTTAAATTTTTATTTATACTGACAGTTGCTTGAGTTATATTTTCTAATTCACTAATAGACTCTAAAACAGTGTTTTGAGCATTTACAAGCTGAATTAAAAATAATACGACTAAGCTTAAATATTTTCTTTTCATTTGGCTGTTTTTTTTGATTTTTAAAAAAGCCACTCATTTGTATGGAGTGACTTTGTTTTTAATTACGCTATTAAATTTTTCCCATCATTAGTTAAAAAAATGATTTAATCTAATGTAAGTACTTCAACAAATCGATCACCCCATAAAGTACCATCAATCGTCCAAGAAGATTGATGTAAAATAGGAAAAACTATCATTCTGAATCCAGTAGCTGTTTTAACTAAAGTTCCAGAACCACTTATATTATAGGCTGGTTGGGGAGATCCGTTCCAAGTTGACACGATGTAAGGTTGTTCTTCAATTATAAAATCGTCAGTACACCCATCATTAAAAGTAATTTTAACAGGAGTATTCGATATAATTACTTCATCCCACCATCCTGTGAACCATTGAAAAGCAAGTCCATTAATCAAAAGATCACCATTAACATCCGTGGAGGTTATAACTTCAGAGGTATAGCCGAACATCTCAAACCACGAAGCCTGACCAGACCATGTTCCTACGACATCATTCAAGTCTATTGAGTTTTTTTTCCCAACTTCTGCGATTGAATATGAATTACCAGATTTGGTAACTGTTGCCATTACGTAATTTACAGTTGGACAAGATTCAGTAGTATTCAAAGCAGTTGAAAAAGAATGCGTTTGACCATTAATAGTACCAACTTGGTCAAAAGTAAGCGTAATGTCTAAGTCTACCGGTATTTCTGACATAGCAGCATGAACATCTGCTATGAAAGAATATGTCATATCCGGAGCGGCTTCAGATAATATATACGTTTCATTTGCAGTACCATTGGCCTTATCATAGATCCTTGTAAATGGAGAATCTGCTAATAGTAATCTTAAATTAGCAAGATCATAAGCAGCTATTTCATTTCCATAATTATCCGTAACTGAACTAGAGGCAGCCCAAGACATACCAACAACTAAATCTCCCTCAGTTAAGTTCGCAATTTCAAAACTTACTGTTTGTCCACTAACTCCACTTAGGTTTGCTTCGTTACCAGATCCAATTTGAATGGTAACTGTTTCAGTATCTTCCATAATTTCATCTTCATGAATAGTAATTTTACCACTAGCACTTAAAGCTCCTTTTTCAATTTTTACTGATTTTGGCATTGAAAAATCTTCATTAACAGTCGCTGTTCCCTCGGTTTGTTCTAAATGTACAACAACATCTACAGCTTGTATTTCAGAAATTGTTACTGTAAAATCATAACTAATTTCTTGCTCTATCAATGTTTGTGCGTTTGGAAAACCTAAACTAACCGCTAATGTTGGAGACGAAACTGAAAGAACAGAATCACCTGTATAATCATCCTTTTCTGAACAGGAGAACATTAGTAAAAATGTTAATATGGAGAAGGATATTTTTATTAATATATTTTTCATTATTTCTTATATTTAAATTTAATCTATTATTTTTTCTAATTCTTGATAAAACTCTCTAGAGCCAGATCCTTCAGTAAAGTATCCAAAACTCATAATAAGTTTGTCCTTACCATCATTAGAACGAATTACCTTATTTGATTCTGAACCACAAGGTATGTTTGATAAGTCTGCTAAATTTGATGCACATGTAATGAAAGGCTGTCCGTTACCCGTTTGTGCATCACCTGAAGGTGTATTATCTGGATATGTTATATTGTCATTATTATCAATTTTAAAATACCATTCATTTTCTGCAAATGGTCCGAAAAATTCAACAACCCTGTAAGTGCTCGCATTTACAGATTCTATTAATGTTTCAGGACAAAAAAAAAGCCAATCAGCAGTAATATAAGTTAATACACCTATTCTATAGTATTCTCCTACTAAAGGTGCATATCTACCCGCAAAACGAGTCCCTACTGAAACTTTTGTAGAAATTACACTGACATTAACAGCCCCTGTAGTTAATTTAGATTCATATCGTATATTAAAAAAGTCTCCAATGTTTAATTGAGTATCATCAGCAGATACAGGTCCACCTGAAAGATTTAAATCGGAACTTAAATCCTCATAAGAAAAACTGACAGAGAATGGAGCGTGTGATCCAATTGAAGTGTTTGTCATATCAATTGATTTATATAACTTTTCATTACTCGTTTCTCCAGTTTTAGAATCGGTAAAAGATATATATACATCTATTGAATTTGTTTGATCATTTCCTTGAAAAACAGATCCACTTACGGTATAAGTCGCTCCATCACCAACAACATATGCTATCGATTTCATTCGATCGCTGAAGGTTAACAAACCTCCCGTAATTGCATCACCTGTTAATTCATCATTATCGTTATCTACACAGGCTATAACTGTAACCAGTGCAAATAATGTAAGTAAGTAATATTTTATTTTTTTCATTTTTATGTTTTTTAGATTAATTATTGCCAAAATAAGGGTGCTGTTAAATTATCTCCACCCAATTCTTTGACTCCTGTATCATAGCTTTCTTTGTTTAAAGAAGGCTCTGTGGTTGGGTAGAATAAACGTGATGGAATCTGGTCTATAAGAGACTCTGCAGCGGGTGCTAAAACAGGAATTTTATTTCTTCTCCACTCTGTCCAGCTTTCAAATCCTTGACCAAATAAAGCAATCCATTCTTGGGTTGCTATTTTTATTCTAGCATCTGCTTTTGTAGTGAAACCAATGCTAGATTGAGCTAAATAATCAACAGAACTGATACCATTAAAATCAAAACTCGCTTTGATACCTTCTTGATACCATTCTTGTGCTGAAGTTATTCCTCCAGCGATATATCCTTCATTAGCAGCTTGTGCAATTAATAAAGCCAATTGAGAATAAGACATTAGAACACCAGGAAGTGTTGCTGTTAAATACTTTTCACCTAAAGGAGAAATATTTGCATAAGTATAGCCTAAATCTTCATTTGGTAATGTTGTTTGAACTCCGAAACCTGAAGGTTTTCCAACAATATTTCCGGAAGCATTTTCACCTGCATATACTGCTAATCTATCATCATTTAAACTTGTTAACATCTCAACCATTACAGAATTAATTCTGTATTCTGGTCTATTTCTATATACAATACTTTCCCAAATAGGGTTTGCATCAGGTGGTGCAGATAAATAAGAAATTTGTGCATTGTCCGTATTAGAAGTAAACATTTTACCCATCAAAGCTTGTAAATCTACCATCACGTTTTTAGTAGATGAGATTCTCATCAATGCTCTAAATTTTAATGAATTAGCTAACTTAATCCAGTTAGAAACATTCCCTCCATAGAATAAATCAGAGCTACTTGTAATCGTACCTTTACCACTAGCTAATAATGTTGAGGCATCTGAAAGCATTTGAATGATTCCCTCGTATACTACCGATTCACTATCATATACAGGTTTTAGATTATTACCATCTATTGCTTCAGTAAAAGGTATTGGACCATAAAGATCAACCAATGTTTGGTAAGCAACTGCTTGCATGACCAATCCAGCACCTTTTAAACTGTTATTTCCTTCTGCTCCAGCCAAATCATACATGTCTTTAGATTCGGTAATAACATCGGCATACATTACATCCCAAATATCATCGATCACTCCTCTTCTTGGCACATATCGTGCTTCATCATTATACTCAACTTTAGACCATTGTTGAGCCCAACACGCTCCCATGTCTCCACCTTTTTGTACTGAGTACATGGTGTTCATATATGTTTTTTGTGGCCCTCCTAATAATAAGTGGGCTGGAACTACTGTGGAGTTGTTTGGATCCACATTGAACTCTTCAAAGCCTTTATCACACCCAGTGAATAGAACAAAGCTTAAAAAAGCATATAAAATTATATTTAATTTTTTCATAATTTTTCTGTTTTGATTTAATTAAAATCTCATGTTAATATTGAATCCAATATTTCTTGCTGATGGAGATTGACCAAATTCTTGACCTTGGTTTCCATTCGAACTACTGAATCCTGTTTCAGGATCAATATGTGGAGCATTCTTGTATAAAATGGCAAGATTTCTCCCAACAATTGAGAATTTTAATGATTTAAGAATAGATTTTTGAATGAATTTTTGAGGTAATGTATATCCAATTGATACTTGTCTAAGTTTTACATAAGAGGCATCAAAAACAGAACTTGACTCAATCGAGTTCGAGTAGGATGCTTGATTGAATGATTTTGCAGAAACAACTACATTATTTGCTACAAAACCACCATTACCGTCAGACATCACTCCATTTCCAACTATACCAGTTTCACGACCTCGTAATGTCTCTGCTAGTGTTCCAGCAAATCTACCCCAAGTGTATGTCATACTATGAACATCACCGCCTATTTTGGCATCTATCAAACTAGAAAAATCAAAATCTTTATACCGTATAGAGAAATTAGCTCCACCCGTCCAGTCTGGCGCAATGTTTCCAATAATTTTTTGGGATGAATCTATTTTAGGCAAACCATTTTCATAAATAACATCTCCACTAGTAGTTCTTTCAAAATCTCGACCAATCAAACTACCATAAGGTTGTCCTGGTCTAGCTTCTATACTCAAGTCCCATTGACCTCCTAAAACATAGGTATCTAAGTTTCCCAAAGAAGTAACTTTATTATTATTCTTAGCAAAGTTTAAATCAATATCAAAACTAAAGTCCTCTTTCTTAATTAAAGTACCCCCTAGCTGAAGTTCAATACCTTTGTTACTCATGTCAGCAATATTATCCCATACATTGGTAAAACCACTAGCTGCAGTTACTTGAATCGGTAATAATAAGTCTTCACTCTGTGCATCATAATACGTAGCGCTTAAACGCAGTCTGTTATTAAACATTTTTGCATCGATACCAAATTCAATACTTGTTACTATTTCTGCTTTTAAGTTCGGATTATATTGTCTGTTAGGAATACTTGCTTGATTTCCAAAACCAGAATTACTTAATTTATAAGTTTGATTTAAGGAATAAGGGTCTAAAGCACCGGTACTACCTACCTTTGCCCAACTTCCTCTTAATTTTAAGAAGTTTATTTTATTTTCCTTTAAGGCTGGAAATATGTCAGATAGTAAAGCAGATCCAGTTACCGAAGGATATAAAAAAGAATTATTTGCTACCGGTAATATACTCGACCAGTCATTTCTAGTAGTAAAATCTAAGAAAACCATGTCTTTGTATGAAAACTGACCATATGCATACAAACTATTAATTTGTTGATAAGTATGAAGGTTTCCTAGCTCAGCAGTAGCTCCTGTTTGTAAATTAGATAAGTTGTATAGGTTTGGTAATTCTAAGCCTGGTAATTCTCCGGAAACTCTATCATAGGTTCTGTGCATGTGGTTTCCACCAAAACTCAGAGAAAAACCAAAGTCTTCAGTGAAGTCTTTATCATAACTTAATAAAAAACTTGCATTTACTTCTTCAGAACGAATTTGTCTTTCTTTGTAAGAACCATTTTGCGCAGAAGCACTACCCATAGCTTGTCTATTTGTGTCTAACAGACTAGACGAATCTATACCATACTTCATAGAAAATGTTAAATCATCTGTTAATTGGGATGTTAAACCAACATTTCCGATAAGACGATCCTTTTCAAAAGTATTTGTATTGGTTTGTAAAACCCAATAAGGATTGTTCTGGAAATTATGATTCCAGTTTAAAGGTGTTCCTTCTGCAGCAGTTCCGATGGGTGCTAGCGGAAAGCTTCTCCAATCTTTTAAATCTGAGAAATTCACTTGTCTTGCAGACCAAATAAATTGTTGGAATGCATTTTCGCTGTCATAACCTGTAATTGGTAGGTTGTCACTATTCTGATTTATATAATTTAAAGAAACACTTGCTTTCAGTTTTTCACCAAGTTGCAAAGCTCCACTAAGTCCCACAGAGAATTTTTTAAGCTCTGTAAAAGGCATCATCCCTTTTTGATCACTATTTCCTATCGACAGTCTAAATCCACCACTTGAAACAGAAACATTGTTAGAAATATTTAAACCAGTATTAAGGAAGTCTTTAACATTGTCTGGATGTGAAATCCAAGGAGTTGGGTTCCCATTGTTTGTTAACTGAGAGTCCCATTGAACAAATTCTAAACCAGCATCTAACGCTGGCCCCCAACTTTGATCAACACCGTCACCTACACCTCCACTTGCACCATTTACATAGTTAAAGAAATTAGAATCACCACCTTGTCCATAAGAATTTTGGTAATCAGGAAGCAACAGGGGGTTAGACATTGTAACATTTGTGTTTACAGAAATACTGAATTTTTTGTTAGCATCTCCTTTTTTTGTGGTAATTACAATGACACCATTCCCAGCTCTTAATCCGTATAAGGCAGCTGCATTTGGCCCCTTTAAAACAGTGATAGATTCTATATCGTCTGGATTAAGATCTGAGGCACCGTTTGGTAGATCAACTCCACCATAAGAACCAGCATCACCAAAGCTTCGGTTGCTTATTGGTACACCATCTACAACATATAGTGGTTCGTTATTACCTGTAATAGAAGAGTTACCCCTTAATACGATTCTTGAAGAAGCGCCAACACTACCAGAAGTCCCAGTAACCTGAACTCCAGCAATTTTACCACTAATCGCATTTGTAAGGTTACTTTCTCTTGCTTCTGTCATCGCATCTCCTTTGATACTTTGTACAGAATAACCTAAAGCTTTTTCTTCTCTTTTGATACCAAAAGCAGTAACGACAATCTCATCCAAGACTTCACCGCCTTCTTCTAGAATAATGTTAATTGTATTTGAGGTTCCAACGGTTGTATTCGTTGTTTTGAATCCAAGGTATCGAAATACCAAAACATCTCCAGGACTTGCTTCAATAGCATATTTTCCATCAAAATCGGTTTCTACGCCTTTAGAGGTTCCCTCAATGATTACACTTACCCCTGGTAAAACTCCCGAAACATCAGAAACTATACCTGAAATAATCTTTTCTTGTGCAGAGGTAATTTGCACTGTAGCCGCTATAATGAACATTATAACTAGTCTTTTTACTTTCATAAATTTTTAAATTTGAATTTAGAAAGTAAAGAAACTTTTAATCTCACTTTAAAAAGATAATGCTTGTAATAACTTACCCTTACCGATAATTGTTTTCTTTTATTTTACCCTAAGAAGAATTCAAAAAAATGGTCAATTATCATTTTTTGAGTAAAATTTATTTTGAAAGTATTTGTAATTAAAAATACAGTTGAATAGATTTATTTTTGTTTTATTTTGTTTATATATTGGCTTGGAGTCATTTTTAGTTCAGCTTTAAAAGCTTTATTAAAAGTGACTTTATTATTAAATCCTACGTCATAAGCAATGTCTATAATGTTTAAGTTTCTGTGTAGATCTTTGTTCAAAATCAGTATAGTTTCATCAATTCTATATTTATTTACAAAACGAAAAAAGCTCATTCCAAAATGCTCATTTATTACTTGTGAAATATTATGCCTAGTTGTCCCTATTTTCTCAGCAAGCATAGACAGATTTAAACCACTATCCATATATATCTTTTCATACTGAAATACGCCAAGCAACTGCTCCTTTAGCTCTAAAGAAAAACTTTCTGTTAGTCCTGATTTTTTATATTTAGAACTACAGTCATGAATAGATAAACTTATTTTTTGGAAAAAATTTGGTTTCACATACGTCAGATAAACTATCAAGACAACAATCATTGTTGTTAAAAATATTTGTGAATAGAATAACTTTAATTTTAAAATATTGCCAATAGTGATCGCATACAAAAACCCATATAAAAAAAGAAAAAAAACTGTAATTCTTTGCCATAGAACCTCTTTCTTTTTTGATTTATTGTTTTTAAAAGATAGCTTTCTGTAAATTTTATAACTTAAACAAGAATAAAAAAACAAGAAAGCAATTTTAAGATAAAGAATTATTTTTAATGGGGTATCTATGGCTTCATCACTATTAAATAATATGTGTAGTTTTTCTTCTGATGATAAAGAATACATTGGAATAAAATAAATCAATACTAGTAGAAAAGGAACTATATGGAAAATATCTGTTTTTTTAAATGTATATTCTTCTGCAACTCTCCTAAAATAAAAATATATCAATGGAATACATAAAAAGAAAATTGGTTTTGAAAAAAATAAAGAATGTGGAATATTAAAATCATATTTTGATAAGGATAGACATGAATGAATAATATATAATGAGAGAAACAAGAGAAAAAAACTAACCAGTAAATTAGAAATGAGATCCCCATTTTTCATAATATTAATCATTACAAAAGAGAAAACTCCAATAAAACCAATAGAAAGAAAAAATAGAATCCATCCATTAATTTCTAGTCTATATCTTTCTTTCAAAAGTTTAAATTCTTTTGTGTCAGTTATGTTTAAAAAGAGTTCATGGTCTAGTATCCTAATTTTATGAGTATTCTTTATATATTTTTCAACATACTTAGAAGATTTTTCAGCATTGTTAAAATAAGCATAACTTAAAGCTACTCTTTTGTAATCTTCGCTTGTTAAGTTTATTTCATCTTTAAGTAATCGTTTTTCCCATTCTACAACACTATGGTATAAATCTTCTGTTTGAAGGTGGTTTTTATAAAATAAACTGTCGGTTGAGTTTTTCTTAGCAGTGCTTTTTATATTTATTTTTTGGTTGGATTTTAATTTATGGATTCCACAAAATACCAACACAAAAAAAATAAATATTATTTTTCTTGTATTCATAAGGGCAATTTTTTATTAAAACTACAATTTTTTTTTATAAATAAAAAATCCCCAGATAATATCTTACGAATGAATACTAAATTATAATGATAAGAAACTAGATATATTATAGCTAGTTATCATTGTTTTTAAGAGTTTTACTTTGTTTCCACTTCGTGAATAAAGTATTGTAATACATCGATCTAAATCGAGGTTTTCTGAACTATAGAATCTAATATTGATATGCAGACTTATTAATACATGTATGTATTTTAATACCTTTATGAAGGAACCCTTTTTTGAAAAAAAAAGCTAAAAAGGTTTTAAAAATTACAGCAAAAAACTGTCTGTTTTCTTATCATAGCCATAAGGACAATGCTTACAACCGCTTTTACAACAATGGCCTCTTTTTAGATGATACTTTTCAGTAAACACTTTATAACCTTGCTCGTTTACATAGTAATCACCTTCTTCTAAGGGCATCCTTTTATTATACATTTTTTGTCTGAAGAGTTTAAATAAAAAAGCTATTTGAATCTTTTATTCGTCTTACTTTCCGTTAGACTCAGGCGGAAATTGAGTCATAATTTCCGCTACAAATTCTTTAATTCTAATTTCTTTCTTTTCACGGTTTTGTGTTTTGAGAGCTCCTGAACCGATCCCCTGCCAAATCAATTCTTTTTTTGTTGTGTCTATGAAATCAATAAATAAAGTTCCCTCTGAGAATTGAGATACTTGTATATTAGAATTCAACCCATTCATCATCCAAGGATTCCACCTCCAACCAAAACCTTGGTTATTTTGATTTTGATTTATATTTACTTTCTCTCTCGATTTAGCAAAAATACCTACCAACATATCTGGAGCATTAGATTTTGTAAATCCTTTCTCTAGTAATGCTACCTCAATAGCTCTTAAAATTCTTTTTTTATCTAAATCCGATATTTTAGCTCTGTCAATTTCTGGCTTATAAAAAGCGAAGGTTTTATAGGACTTA
>Ga0209715_1002782_pt1 | contig 12977 bp, 15 predicted proteins | sample COGITO_mtgs_1205_2_FD_184809 | JGI IMG/M metagenome (GOLD analysis project Ga0209715, IMG submission 184809) | Pelagic marine microbial communities from North Sea - COGITO_mtgs_120503 (SPAdes) (version 2) | ecosystem: Environmental > Aquatic > Marine > Epipelagic ...
AGTGCCAAATGATCATGGCAAAAAGACAACAGCAAAGGCGAAATCTAAGCCAAGCACAGCGGCTTCAAAAGAAAATTTAGAGGTACAAGCAAAAACTGATGCAATACTTGATAAAATTTCGAAGTCAGGTTATGAAAACCTGACCAAAGAAGAGAAAGACTTTTTGTTCAAATTGAGCAACAAGCAATAATTCGATCCCGACCTTGAAGATCATCCACTACCTCAAAAGATCATTGTTTGCGCTCAACGCGGTAGCGATCATTGCACTGTTTATTAGTGCTTATGCCTATCTAGTTGATCCTGATGCAATGCTTATTCCGGCCTTTTTCGGATTGGGCTTCCTACCTATATTCTTGGTAAACGTTGGTTTCGTGTTTTTTTGGAGTATCAGCAAGCCAAAATATGCAGCCATCGGATTGACAGCGATTGTATTTACTTGGATTGCTCCACAAAAGCATATTAATTTCTGGTCATCAAAATCAACCGTCAATGAAGCTTCATTTGACATCATGAGCTTTAATGTTCGACTGTTTGATCTTTATAACTGGGGTGGAAATAAGCAAACTAGAAATGAGATTTTGGCCTACTTGCAAGAAAAAAACCCACCTATCATTTGCTTTCAAGAATTCTTTAACACCAATGACCCTGTTTACTTTAACACGCTGGACACCATCGTAAAAACAATTGATGCCCGCAACGTACATGAAGACTATACGGCCATCATGCATTATGGTAAAAGTAAGTTTGGAATCGCTACTTTTTCTAAATATCCAATCCTACGAAAAGAGCGTATTCCATTGGATACTGCCGCTAACAATGTGGCCATTTTCACAGATATTTTGGTCAATGACGACACCATCAGGGTTTTCAACATCCATCTCGCTTCCATCTATATTTCAGGGTTAGAAAAAGATCTATCTAAACACATTGAAAACAATGATCAAGATGGTCAATTAAAGGATTTAAAGTTGATGACAAGTAGACTTGCTGGAGGTTTTAAACGCAGATCTAACCAAGCGGAAGTTATTCGCACATTCATCGATAACTCACCTTATCCAGTTATCGTGTGCGGTGACCTCAATGACACTCCGGCCAGTTATTCCTATAACTTATTAAATGAAGGGTTAAATGATGCATTCTGTGAAAAAGGATTCATAGGGTTAGGCTCGACTTACATTGGTTTAATTCCAGGGTTGCGCATTGACTTTATTTTGGTTGACCCAAGATTATCCATTGATGCGTTCTCTAGCGAATCTGTTTCACTTTCCGACCACCGTCCAATTATCGCCTCGCTTTCAGTTTTAGAAGAGTGAATATGATATTAGTTGAATCAAAACTTACATTCGTTCCGTGCATATTGTTGTAAATACACGACTACTTCTGCCCAACAAACTCGATGGAATCGGATGGTTTAGCCATGAAGTATTATCGAGGCTAACGAAAGACTTAAGCGATTGGAAATTCACCTTTCTTTTTGATCGCCCCTTTGATCAGGATTTCATTTATGGAAGTAATGTTGAAGGGAAAATACTTCACCCTCAAACCAGGCACCCACTGTTGTATCAATGGTATTTTGAGCGGACGATTCCTCACAAACTAAAAAGGTTGAATGCAGATTTATTCTTCTCCCCTGATGGCTTCTTGAGCACTCGTGCTCGCATCAAGCAAGTACCGGTGATTCACGATATCAACTTTGAACATAGGCCACAAGATTTGCCTCGTGCTTATAGTAATTATTACAGAAAATACTTTCCGCAATTCGCTCAGATCGCAGATCGGATCATTACCGTTAGTGAATATTCTGCCAATGACATTCACGAAACTTACGGTATTACTAAGGATAAAATATCCGTAGCTTACAATGGTTACAACTCTGCTTATCGCGAGCTCTCAGAAGATGAAAAAGCAAAAGCTAAGTCAGAATTCGCGATGGGCGAAGACTATTTCATTTTCGTAGGAAACTTCTCCTACCGCAAAAACATCCATGGCATCATCCAGGCTTTTGACAAGTACAAAGCAAAAGGTGGATATGGAAAACTGCTCTTGGTAGGTAATCCATTATGGCGATATGCCGAGATGAATGAAGCGCTGCAGAAAAGCGCATTTCAAAGCGATGTGATTTTCGCTGGCCGACTTGAAATTGAAAACCTTGTGTTGGCCATGGGTGGAGCTACTGCCCTTCTATTTCCTTCTTATTTCGAAGGATTTGGAATCCCGATAATTGAGGCTTTTGCAGCGGGTATTCCTGTGATCACTAGTAACACAACCTCCCTTCCTGAAATTGCTGGAGGTGCTGCTTTGATTTCAGAACCAGATGACACAGAAAGAATTTCAGAATATATGTTTGAAATTTATTCCAATGAAAATCAAAGACTTAAGTTGAAAAATGACGGCTTAAATCGAATTTCTTCATTTTCTTGGGAACACACAACGAACAAAGTCAAAGAGGCGTTGTTTTTATCATTGAACTTAACAAAATAGAAAAACTCCCAAGAGTTTAAAGATCATAGTGGTGGTTGATAGTGTGTGCCCAATCTGCATAGCAGAGCGGGCACATACGCTTTTATAGAGTTACATCCAGGACACGTAATCTTCTTCGTTCATCCTCGACTTTATTAAGATCTTCTCTTTCGTGTACCTTCCAAGGTAAAACCAGCCCATGTGAATGTCATTCTCATCGATATGTAAAAACTTCCGAATCGATGGGTGAATGGTCATTGCACCCGTGCTCCAATAGCCTCCAATATTCAAAGAAGCAGCGTGCAAATGAATATTTTGCACCGCGCACGCTACCGCCCACAATACTTCATCTAATGGCAATCGCTCTTGCTCATCACGCTTCATAATAATGGCGATTACCGCTGAAGATTTCTCGCCAATCATTTTGAACTTATTTGCCTTTGTCAAAGTCATCTCAGACTCACCTTGTCCCGCCAAAAGTACTTCCACTTAAAGGTTAATCAACTCTTGTTTATTCTCTTGATTCATAATTACGGAAAAGCGCCAAGGCTCAGTTAATTTATGCGTTGGAGCCCATTTCGCAGCTTCCAGCATTTGCTTTATTTCAGTCTTGCTCACGCTTCCTTCCTCAAACTCCTTGGGAAAAACCGACCTTCTGCTCGCTATCCATGGATAGATTCCTCTTGTTTTAATCTCATACTGGTAACTGAATCTTTATGTACTAGTCGTAAAATTGTATTGAATGGTCTAAAAATAATAGGATTAAATACGCTATCGATATTATCCTCCGTTAATAATCTAGTTCTTATGAAAAGAATTAGGGGTGCTTCACCGGAGGGTTATCTTGCAGCAAGGTAATCGCTCCGGTTTTTTTTATGGAATATATCATCATCATACTCGTAGCATTTGGAGCGTCTATGCTCACCTTCTTTTCAGGTTTTGGGTTAGGAACAATGCTTACGCCTGTTTTTATTTTATTCTTTCCACCTGAGTTTGCAGTAGCAGCCACTGCAATAGTTCATTTCTTGAACAACATTTTCAAGTTGATTTTAGTTGGCAAACATGCTGTGAAGTATGTAATCTTAAGTTTTGGGCTGCCAGCAATTGTAGGAGCGTATTTTGGAGCAATGGCTTTAGGTAAACTAGCAAACTCTGATACCGTATTGCATCTAGGCCCGATAGAAACCAACTTCCTCAATTTGGTGATGGCACTTTTGATTTTCGCATTTTCATTAATGGAATTGCTACCACGCCTGAAAAATATCGACATCAACAAAAAATTCTTGATTCCAGGAGGAATAATGAGTGGTTTCTTCGGTGGATTGAGCGGCCACCAAGGTGCATTGAGAAGTGCCTTCTTAGTGAAATTGGGGTTAAATAAAAGTCAATTTGTGGCTTCGGGTGTAGTTATCGCTTGCTTGGTTGACACCATTAGAATCAGCACTTATGCCGTGTCGTTTGATTTTGCAGTCTTGGAAGGGTCATTAGGATTGATAGGCTTAGCCACATTATCTGCTTTTGCAGGTGCATTCATTGGAAAACGCATGTTAGAGAAGATTACAATTTCATTCATCCAAAATCTTGTAGGAATTCTTATGATTCTTATTTCTATCCTATTATTTTTGGGCGTAATCTAACCACATTGAACTTGTTGATGCAATTATCTGTTAGAACTATATGAAGCCAGGAGAATATGTTGTCTTAGCGTTTGTGGCACTCATGCTCACAACCTTTTTCGCTCTTTACATCTGGTTTCAAATAAAACGCATCAAACGAAATCAAGCCACCAGAAAAGCCAATCAGGCATCAAACATTGAACCTAATAAAAAGGAATAAAATGAACGATATCAATTTACTGGAAGAAATGGCAAATGCTCAAACAGAATTTGAGCAGTCGGTTTTAATCACTGAAGTAAAGTCCCTTTTAGAAAAGGACTCGACTGCTGAACGCCTCATAGCGAATCGAATCTTAACGGGTAAACAAAAAACATCAAATCAATTTGGGTGGACTAAAAAACTAGATGCATCTAGAAAATACAATGTTGAAACCATTGAAAAAATCTGTACACGTTTCAGACTTCGATTCCTGGAAAGCGATTTGTTCAAAGGTGACATTCCAAGTGAGGCTATTAGAGAAGTTAAACGCATCGAAGCTTCTATAGGGACCAAATTCTCAACCTTCAAGATCATCGCTCCGCAAGAGCGTTTTAATCTTAAGGACAGCACAAAAGATCCAATCTTGATGGCTGAGCTTCCTAATGGACAGTTCTATTATATATTTCAATGGGGTGATGATATGAAATGGTATCAAGAGATTTTAAAGTATCCATTTCGACATATTGGAGCACTTGCCGCATCCTCATCGGCCATAGGTTTAATGGTTGCGATTCTTGTACCTTCACAGTTCGAAGTAGTTCACAGTGAATTCTTCTTCCGATTCTTCATGTTCAGCATGACTACATGCTTGATTATGACATTATCGGTTATAACCGCCATCATGTATTCAAAGGATTTTAGCGAGAATGTCTGGAATAGTAAATTTATCAAGTAGCTTCAAAGCGCTTCTCTCCATTTTAGTTTTTACATTGAGTTTAAGTTCTTGTAATAACAAGGCTAAGTCAAGCGATTGCAATTATGATATCGTGACTACCTACGCGGAAATTACTGATATGAGGCCGCATCCCGATGGAAATGGACGGATTTCGGTGATTATGGATTTCAAAGCAAGTGTTCTAGCCATGGAAGATCAAGAGTTTGGCGACCTAAGAGGTATTAAGGTTGATCATGATTTTATCGTTAGAAACAATTTTGAAATTGGTTTAAAATATGAGGTAAACGTCAGTCAAATCATTGAAGGCGACTGTACTCCACAGTTTGTAAGTTTCAATCACGAGTTTCGCTAGAGTGTGCTTCATTGCTATTCCATCCCTTACAATTACTTTCTTTGAGACTTAATGGCAAGTTCCATCAACATAGAAAAACTAGTTCAGGGAGACCTTCTCAACCTTTCAAGGGCCATTACGCTCGTTGAAAGCACCTTGCCTCAGCATCGCAAACAAGCAATTGAACTTGTAGATGCCATCTACAACCAACGTAAACCTTCCATTCGCATTGGAATTACCGGTATTCCTGGAGTAGGAAAAAGCACCTTCATTGAAACACTTGGAAAATCCATCGTAGCACAAGGTTTAAAACTTGCCGTACTGGCAATAGACCCGAGCAGTCAAAAAAGTGGCGGCAGTATTTTGGGAGACAAAACGCGAATGGAAGAATTGAGTCGAGAACCCAACGCTTTTATTCGTCCAAGTCCTTCAAGCGGAACATTAGGCGGAGTAGCTGCCAGAACAAGGGAGTCAATGCTATTATGCGAAGCTGCTGGATATGATGTGATCATTATTGAAACAGTTGGTGTTGGTCAAAGCGAAACTGAAGTCATTAATATCACGGATTGTTTCCTCATGTTAGCAATGCCCGGCACAGGAGATGACTTACAAGGAATCAAGCGCGGAATTATGGAGGCGGCTGACATCATTGTGATCAATAAGGCTGATGGCAGTAACATCAATGCTGCAAGAAAAGCAAAGAAGCAATTAGAAATGGCGCTGCACCTATTCCCTGCCTCTCATTCAGGCTGGAACACAAAAGTGTTAACTGCATCTGGACTTAATAACGATGGAGTAAAAGAAGCATGGAAAACTGTAAATGAAATGCTAAATACTCTAAGAGACAACGGTCAATTTGAAGTGAAGCGCAAAGATCAACAAACCCGTTCTTTTGAAAAACTGACTGAGTTGAGTATTTATGAATACGTGCTGCAATCGCTAGGAAATTCGCATGACATGAGTCACCTCAAAGAGGCTGTTTCTGAAGGTTCAATAAATGAATACCATGCTTCCTTGCAGGTGATTGCATCACTGCAGAAGCTTTCGATCGACTAAAGCTTCATTTTCTTTCGGAACTCAGACTTGAGTATCCCAATCGCAACTTCGGTAGGTAGTTTTTCCATCCCTCCCACAACTTCTAAAATGGCCTTTGACAGTGCCAAAGAATCAGCATCGCGATGCACATGTTCAGCTGCAACGTTTAATATTTTGAGTGTTTCTTCTCGTGCAGCTTTCACCGCCATCCAAGCATCTGAACCGATGTATAATTGCTGGGTTAGGTTATGATCAAACTCTTCTCTTACTGTTTTAAGAATCTCAGATTGAAGAAAACGAGCACTCATTCCGGGCTTATTTACTCGAAATACCAATCTTTCAGGGTTGATTCGTTCTAAAAAAAGAATCAATCGTTCGTAAGCCTGCATTTGAATTCCAACGTAGTCTTTGCGCTTTCTTTCCTCCAATTGCGAGGCACTAATTTCTTGCTGTTGCTTGAAGTATTGATTCAACATTGTATATACCACAGCGACTATTGCTGCTCCAGTTGCCAATACAGCAACGATCAAGGCTATTCCGCTCATATTATCCATAGCGCAAATATTGAAAAAGAAAGCGTGATATGCGTGGAATTATGACATTATAAGCATGTTAGAAAAGTGCTTCAATTCTTTAGCTTTGCCTCACAATACTATTGCATGAACGTATTTTCAGATCGTATTCAAAAACTGGCAGAATCCGAAACTATTGCCATGTCTCAAAAGAGCAGGGATTTAAAAGCACTTGGGCATGACGTGATCAATTTGAGCTTGGGTGAGCCAGACTTCAATACTCCAGAGGTAATTAAAAACGCAGCGATACAAGCCGTTAAAGACAATGTTTCTCATTACACTCCAGTTCCGGGGTTGGTTGAAGTGCGTAAAGCGATTGCAGCCAAACTTAAAAGAGACAATGATCTAGAATATTCGATGGATCAAATTGTAGTGTCCACGGGCGCCAAGCAAAGCTTAATGAATACAGTACTTTGTTTAGTAAACCCAGGCGATAAAGTTGTTGTAGCCACTCCATACTGGGTAAGCTACAAAGAAATGATTGGCTTTGCAGAAGGACATATGATCGAAGTACAAGCAGGTGTTGAGCAAGATTTTAAAATCACACCAGAACAGCTTGATGCGCATTTAGATCAAGACACGAAACTGTTCATGTTTTCATCGCCATCTAACCCTACGGGTGGTGCATACTCTAAAGAAGAATTACTAGCCTTGGGTGAGGTGTTTAAAAAGTATCCTAATGTTTTTATTATTTCTGATGAAATTTATGAGCATATCCGTTTTGAAGGTGATCACTTCAGCCTAGCAGCGATTCCAGAACTATATTCTAGAGTGATTACTGTAAATGGCGTTTCCAAGTCATTTGCAATGACTGGTTGGCGAATTGGATACATCGCTGCTTCAAAAGAAATTGCCAAGGCTTGCACTAAGATGCAAGGTCAATTTACCAGCGCTCCATCAGGCATTAGCCAAATGGCCACGGTTGCAGCTATGGAAATGAATCCAGCAGACTTAGAGCCAATGGTGAAGGAGTTTAAAAAGCGTAGAGAATTAATGATTGATGGACTCTCCAAGATAGACGGTGTTGTTTGCAATCGCCCAGAGGGAGCGTTCTACCTTTTTCCAAAAATTTCAAGCCTATTTGGAAAAAGTCATAACGACATGCAGATCAATAATGCAAGTGAACTTTCAATGTATCTGCTAGAAACAGCGCACGTAGCAACCGTTTCTGGAAGTGCTTTCGGAGCAGATGAATATATTAGACTAAGCTATGCGGCTTCTGAAGAAGATTTAAAAAAGGCACTTGACCGTTTAAAAATAGCGATTGACCAATTGAACTGATGAACAAAGAAGAGCTCTTGCGTTTGGTTTCGCAGTTTAACCAACTTAAAATTCTAGTCATTGGAGATGTAATTCTTGACGCCTATTACAAAGGTGATGTATCTCGGATTTCTCCCGAAGCCCCCGTTCCTGTTTTGGATATTAGGTCTAAAGATTATAGGCTAGGTGGTGCTGCTAATGTTGGTTTAAATGTGAATAAGCTTGGCGCTTCGAGTATTTTATGCTCAGTAATTGGTGATGATGATGCTGGTGCTTCCATCAAAAAATTAATGCAGAAAGAAGGATTAGACTCGAGTGGAATTGTAACTAGTGGAGCAAGACAGACATCCAAAAAAACCCGCATGGTAAGTGGATTCAGTCAGCTTCTTCGGTTTGATGAAGAAATCACTTCGAGTTTAAGTTCGGAAGACGAGCGAATGTTACTCAATCGAATCATCAGCTTAATCGATAAGCATTCGCCAAATGCCATAATTTTTGAAGACTATGACAAAGGTTGCATAACCTCTCAATTGATAAAATCTGTCATTTCGAAAGCTTCCTCATTAGGAATAAAGGTTACTGTTGACCCTAAAAAGAGAAACTTTTTCAGTTATGCTGGTGCGACCTTGTTTAAACCAAATATGAAGGAGTTGAGAGAAGGGCTTGCCTTACCTCATTTAACATCAAATCATAACGACTTGATGAGTGCCTATAGACTCCTCCAAGAAAAAATGCCCGTTGGGTGTGCTTTTTTCACGCTTTCAGCGGACGGTGTATTCATAACAGATGGTAGCGAAAATCATCATATTCCGGCATTCAACCGCACAATAGCTGACGTTTCTGGCGCAGGCGATACTGTTATTTCCGCGGCCACTTGCGCCTTGGCTGTTGGCATGGATTTAAGAAATATAGCGACCATTTCAAATTTGGCTGGTGGCTGGGTTTGCCAATTTCCAGGAGTGGTATCGATAACTCAGAATGATCTTTTAGAAGAAATCAACAAATCCCTCTGACGTGGATATTCGATCAATACGCGAGCGAATCAACCTGATTATTTACAGCAGTAAGGCCCAGAATCTAAAGATTCTTAAAATACTAAGCATCTTGATTTCGATGGCTGCCATAAGCAGCTTATTTTACTATCACGGTTTCAGTCACAATCCAAATACTGCTGCAATCATTCAGGGCATTGTTCAGTTTTCATTTGGCTTTTATGTCTTGCACTTTTTAGTAAAAATCTTCTACGACTTTGAGCCGATTAAATTCATGAAGGATAATTGGTTTGAAACCTTACTTGTGCTCATTCTAACCTTAGAAGGGTTTTCCTATAACCTGTTTGACATCCTAATTGTCCAAACGATTTTTAATGCCATTGGCTTAGAGAGTCTAAGCGCACTTTCTGTTGTGTTTCTGCAATTCTATCTATTCATAGTAGTATTCTTTGAGTTAAATGACAACACGAATATTTTTTCAAATATTAAGATCCATCCATCATCAATTTTTATTGCTTCGTTTTTAGTGATTATTGGATTGGGAACAGGGCTTTTGCTCATGCCAGAAATGACTGTGCAGGATGGAAGCATGGGCTTTATAGACGCATTATTTACTTCAGTAAGCGCCACCTGTGTGACCGGCTTAATCGTGGTGGATACCGCCACATTTTTCTCATACAAAGGCCATGTTGTAATAATGTTACTCATGAAATTGGGTGGGCTAAACATAGTTTCATTTGCTTATTTAGCCGCCTTCTTAAATCGAGCGGGATTCAGTTTGAAGCAAGACGATATAATCGAAGACTTTGTGACAAAAGATGCTTTTTACAATGCAAAAGGCATGCTCTTTAAAGTGTTTGCGCTAAGTGCCATTATTGAGGTGGTAGGTGGTTTATTAATTTATGCTTTGATTACACCTGACATGCCTCTCGAATCTCGCGGAGATCGTCTTTTCTTTGGAATATTTCATTCGATCTCAGCTTTTAATAACGCAGGCTTTTCAACGGTCACAGACGGCATGTATGCACCTTTTATCAGAGAAGCTTATTTAATGCATTTGGTAGTAGCCTTGTTAGTATTGCTTGGAGCTTTCGGTTTCACTGTCATGTTTGACCTCTTCACTCCAAGCCTTATGCGTGATCGTTTAAAGCATCCATGGAAAAGAGCTAACATGAGCACGATATTGGCAGTTAGAACGCACCTGATTTTAATTGGAATAGGCGTTGTTCTCTACTTGGCAGCGGAATGGAAAACGACATTATCAGATTTGACATTTGTAGAGAAGACGATAGTGGCGCTGTTTCAATCAGTTTCTTCTCGCTCAGCTGGACTCAACACCGCAGACGTATTCAGTCTTTCAACGGCCACATTGTTTATGCTCATTTTTATGATGTTCGTGGGAGGAAATACATTTTCGACTGCTGGTGGCATAAAAACGTCAACTTTCGGACTAATATGCATCAATACGTGGTCTATTATTAGAGGAAAAAAGAGCGTTGAGTTTATTGGCCGAACCATTCCAAATGATGACATGCTGAAGGCCTTCACCGTTTTGGTAACATTTGGTGGGGGAATGCTTATTTGCATTTATGCACTTTGTCTAACCGAAGATCATATTCTAGCCATGGGCGATAGAGGACTAATAGACTTGATTTTTGAGGAAGTATCTGCATTTTCAACGTGTGGACTAAGCACAGGAATTACAGGAATGCTTAGTGATCCAGGAAAGATAATCCTAATTGTATCCATGTTTATAGGTCGCTTGGGAACATTATCTATCATCTTCGCGTTCTCTAGAAAGATAATTAGCACAAACTACTCATATCCTGAAGAACACATAATGGTTGGTTAATGACTGAAAACGCAGCAGAAAAAGTAAAACCTTATACTGAAGAAGGTAGCAAAAAAGAGCAAGTGGCTCAGATGTTCGACAACATTTCTGGCAGATACGACCTGCTAAATCATGTGCTTAGTTTGAACATTGACAAACTATGGAGAAAGAAGGCTGTAAAGCTTTTGAAGCCTTATAAGCCAACGATTATTTTAGACGTAGCAACTGGAACAGGTGACTTTGCAGTAGAACTGATGTCGTTAAAGCCAAATTCCATTAAAGGAATTGACATTTCGGCAGGCATGCTAGAGGTAGGGAATGTCAAAATGAAAAAACGTTCTCTCGATAGCACAATCGAACTAAAATTAGGTGATGCGGAAAACATCGACTTTTCAGAAAATCATTTTGAGGCGGTAACTGTTGCCTTCGGAGTGCGCAATTTTGAAAACCTTAAAGCAGGATTAAAGGAAATAAAGCGTGTCTTGAAACCTGGTTATGCAGTAGCCATATTAGAATTCTCGAAGCCTCGCATGTTTCCAATGAAACAACTCTACAACTTCTACTTCAAAGCCATTTTACCCAACATCGGTAAACTCATCTCTAAAGATTCGCGCGCTTACACTTATTTGCCTGAATCGGTGAACGCATTTCCAGAAGGAGAATCGTTTATGGCGATCTTAAATGAAGTAGGATATAAAAACATAAAAGAATACCGATTAACATTCGGAATCGCGACAATATATCTGGCAGAAAAATAAAACTAGAGAAGCTTTCGTTCCTTTGCATCGAATGCGTTCTATCAAGACCATATTTGTGATACTTGCTTCAGCCACTACTTTAAGCGCTGTTGCTCAACGTGACATCCCTGAAAACTTACCCAAATTTGACAATAGAAAACTCCACTTTGGTTTTCAACTCGGGTTTACGAGTAATGGATTTAATGTTGATCCTAATTTGACCTTAGGTGACTCACTTGTTCGACTTGAAGTAAATAGCCAACCTGGATTCATCATTCATGTGTTATCTGAGTTGCATTTGGGTCCGTACTTCGGATTGCGCTTCACACCTGGTATTGCCTTCGCTTCACGCAATTTAAACTACACCTATGTTGATGCCAACAATAGAGCTCAATCACCCGTAGTAAGAACTGTAGAGTCGACCTTTGTTGATATTCCTTTATACCTCAAATACAGGTCAGCACGTGTCAATAATTTTGCGCAATACATTTTCGCGGGCTTTAATTACAGCATTGACCTTGCTTCTCAAGAGTTTGTAGATAACACAGTAGATGAAAAAGGCGAGTTCATTGTGAAGATTCAGCGTATGAATTACATGGTTGAAGCTGGTGTTGGGTTTGATTTTTTTCTAGAGTATTTTAAATTCAGTCCAGAATTGCGTTTTAGTTATGGTATAAACAACATCATCGTTCAAGATCAAACCAAATTTGCAAACCCAATCAACGGGTTAAATTCAAGAATAATAGCGCTTTCATTCAATTTCGAAGGCTAATCCTCCATCCAGTCCGATAATAAGACTGCTGCAGCAATACTTGCATTCAGAGATTCTGCTTTCCCCTTACCAGCTATTGTAATTTTATCTGAACATAGCGCCTTTATCGGATCGCTGATACCATGAGACTCACTTCCTATTATCAGCAAACCAGAAGAAGACGAAAGTTTAATCGCTTTCGCACTTTGTCCATCTAACACAGCACCATAAATTGGCATAGATGCGCTGTATTCCTTTAGTTGACCAACCATCTTAGACAATTCACCTTGAAAGACATTCACATTTAAAAAGCTACCCATGGTAGCCTGCAAAGTCTTGGGATTATGCAAATCAACGCAATCAGAGGAAAGCAGAATTGTTGAGACTCCGAACCAGTCAGCTGTCCTTATGATTGTTCCTAAATTGCCTGGGTCACGAATGCCATCTAGTGCTAATA
>Ga0209715_1002784_pt1 | contig 12974 bp, 10 predicted proteins | sample COGITO_mtgs_1205_2_FD_184809 | JGI IMG/M metagenome (GOLD analysis project Ga0209715, IMG submission 184809) | Pelagic marine microbial communities from North Sea - COGITO_mtgs_120503 (SPAdes) (version 2) | ecosystem: Environmental > Aquatic > Marine > Epipelagic ...
TCGTTGGAGCATTGTTCTTTGGAGGCCATAAATTAATTATTTGGTTAAATGAGACACTGACGTCTAATAGTGAGGTTGAATTTATATGCAGAAAACTTTCTATTTATCAATAATTTTATTTCTATAATTATAAATAAGTTATGACGATATATGTTAATATCCATTTATTATATTTTATATAAACCATTGTTAATTATGTATTAAATAATTATATGATGAATAGTTACATTTAATATATGTTTATAAATTTATTTAATAATTCAGTTTTTTCTTGTCAAATATCGTCATTTAATAATTTATAATTAAATCCATTTATGAATGTCTCCCCTTTGTTTCAGTCAAGCAAGCCAGTAGAATTGCAAGCGCGCTTCCTTGCGGCGTTGGGCCCTGGTCAGTTATTGGAGTCGTTGTTCGACCACGTGCCTGGGGCTTATTATTTCGTCAAGGATCGGGACAGTCGTTTTATGGGCGGCAGCCAGAGCTTTGCTCAGACGTTGGGCGAGTCGTCGATTGAGGAGATGTTGGGCAAGACGGACTATGATTATAGTCCAGATTTCCTAGCAGATGGATTTTTTGCGGATGACCAGCGTGTGATTCGTACAGGTGAAGCAATTGTTAATAAAATTGAGCTGGTCCCTTCTGCTGATGGATCCTTGGATTGGTTGTGCACCACTAAAATTCCGTTGTTTGATGCGCAGGGTGACGTGGTTGGCCTTGCGGGCGTCGCTCGAATGATACGTGATCACGACGCAGTCTATGCGGAACATCCAGAGATGCACCGCATTGTGAACCATGTTCGTCAGCACTACCGTGAAAAACTTTCGATTGCGGATTTAGCAGCAGTCGGTGGCATTTCAGTCAGTTCGCAGGAACGTTTATTTAAAAAGACTTTTGGGCTCACGCCTTTGATGTATCTACGGCGCACTCGCTTGAATGCTGCGTGTCAGTTGCTACGAAGCACTGCGGTCGGCTTGTCCGACATTGCGTTGCAGTGTGGCTTCAATGATCAAACAAGTATGACGCGTGCGTTTCGACTGGAACTAAAAATTACTCCGTTAAAATATCGCCGTAGCTTTAGCGATGCGACCTCTACGCGTGGCCAAGGACCAACCTTGGTGTTGCGCTCTCAGCTCTAACTCAAACTAACCAATATCATGCACCAAGAGATTTCACTTAAAGATAAACAATTGCTTTTCTGGGGTAGTTTCCTCGCTTTGCTTGCCGCTGGCGTTGGCTTTGCCTTTCGCGTTATGGTTCTCGGAGATTGGCAGTCCGAGTTCAATTTGACTGGTGCCGAAGTCGGGCGCATTTTCGGTGCATCGCTATGGCCGATTGCTGTCACAATGATTTTGTTTAGTCTTATCGTAGATAAGGTAGGATATAAACCGTCAATCTATTCTGCCTTCATTTTGCAAGCATCTGGCGGTGTGCTGACGTTTTTGGCGGACTCTCCAGAAACGCTCTATTGGGCATCAATTTGTGCTGGCTTAGGACATGGTATCGTCGAGGCAGTGATTAATCCAGTATGTGCGAGTATCTATTATAAAGAGAAAACTAAAATGCTGAATATTTTACACGCATCATGGCCTGCTGGCTTGGTGGTGGGTGGTATTTTGATGCTTACGCCTAACTTGAGTGAACTGAGCTGGAATGTGAAGGCACTCTGGATTCTGATCCCGGTGCTCTGTTACGGGGTGATGTTCATTCAGCCGAAGTTTCCTGTTGATGAGCGTGTGGTTAACAAGGTTCCTTATCCGGATATGTTGAAGGAAGTTGGCTTCCTCGGTGCCTTCCTGGCTGCGTTCCTGTTGTTCTATGAACTCTATCGCGTCTTTGTCGGTGACTTCGAAAATCTGATTTGGCTCAGCTTGGGTGTCGGTGCCCTCGTCGGTGCAGGTTTTGGCGTGTTCACCAAGTCCCTAGGCAAACTGCTGTATTTTCTACTATGCTTGTTAATGATTCCGCTTGCGACTACTGAGCTTGGCACCGATGCATGGATCAAGGAGTTGATGACGCCGAGTATGGGTGAGCTTGCAGGTTGGGCGATTGTGGCCTCTGCCTTTATCATGATGATTTTGCGCTTTCAGGCTGGTGTTCTTACCAGTCGTTTTTCGCCGCCGACCATTCTGGTGATCAGTAGTTTCTTTTCCTTCTGTGGATTGATGGCTCTATCTGTCTCTTCCGGTGCAATAGTCTGGGGGGCATTTATTCTCTATGCTGTCGGGCAGACATTCTATTGGCCGACAATGCTTGGTTTTGTCGCAGAACGCTTCCCTAAGGGCGGTGCGCTGACGCTGAATTCGGTGACTGCAATTGGTCTGCTTTCGGTGGGTATCATTGGCACTCCGATCATGGGTGCCTTTAGCGATAACCATACGGTGAATAACGTAAAGTCGTTGTCGGAGGAGATACATGCTGCGGCCAAAACCGATGCCTCGTTTTTTGGGGCATCTTATGAATCCATTGATCGTGTAAAGGCTACAAAACTTGCGGCAGAACAGGGCATGAGCGAGGAGATTCAGGGCGCGGTTAATGACGCCTCCCGTCAGTCACTGCGAACCACGGCCATCTGCTTTCCATTGGTCATGTTGATCGCGTTTGGCCTGATCGCTCTCTATTATCGCAGCAAAGGTGGTTACCAGCCGATTGAGCTACACCACCCATAAATACTTTTTTAATCTAAGTACTAAATTTTTATCGAATAGGTTACTATGTCTTCTCCAAAAACTCTCAATATCGGCCTGATTGGTGGCGGTGGGGGTGCGTTTTTTGCCCACCCTCATCAGAAAGCAATTCACTTTGACGGCACCCGCCGAGTCGTAGCTGCTGCGCTGCGTAGCAATCCTGAGGCTGCGATCGAAGACGCATCGAACTGGACGTATCCAATTATAGGATACGCAAGCTACGACGAAATGATTGACGCGCAGAAAGAGATCCCCGAGACGGAGCGACTGGACTATGTGGTCGTGGTGACACCGAACCATGCCCATTTCGCGCCTTCTTTGAAAGCCATTGAAGCAGGAATTCCGGTATTTTGCGAAAAGCCGTTGACGTTGAACTTGGCCGAAGCAGAACAGCTCGTTACAGCGGTTGCTAAGGCGAAGGTGCCATTTGCGGTGGCACATACCTACCTCGGTCACTGGAGCTCACGCTTGGCGCGGCACATCGTTCAAAGTGGCTTAATAGGCGACGTGCGCTGGGTGGATTCAGCTTATATTCAAGGCTGGCTCGCAGGCAAAACTGAGGAGGCTGGCGTGCAGCAAGCCGAATGGCGCGTCGACCCAAAGAAGACCGGTGCTTCCAATTGCGGTGGTGATATCGGTACACATGCGCTCATGCAGCTTCGTTACGTGACTGGCTTGGAAATCTCCAAGCTATCGGCGCGTCTCGAATCGCTGGTAGCTGGTCGCGTGCTGGACGATCATTTTACCACTTATTGCGAACTCTCAAATGGTGCTAAAGCATTGGTACGAGCATCGCAAATCGCGATTGGCCACAAAAACGACCTAAGTATTGAGGTGAACGGTAGCCTGGGCACTTTGATTTGGAGGCAGGAAGAGCCCGAAGCGGTACGCATCCTGTTGCCGGGGCAACCAGATCGAGTGTATTGGCGAGGAGACGTGGTCGGGAATGATGGATTCTTAAATGAGTTGCCCGAAGCTTTGCTCGCAGAGCCAACATTACCTTCGGGTCATGGTGAAGCATTTCATGATGCGTTGGGTCGATTACATCGTGATTTTGAAACGGATGTGCGGGCTTATAATGCTGGGCAGACATTTGACTGTGATGGCTCTAAATATGCAAATGTCGAGGATGGGCGTATCGGCCTTGCCTTCATTGATGCTGCAGTCCGCTCGAGTGCTGCAGACGGCGCATGGACTGAACTCGCTGGCGAATAATTCCCATGATACACGGCATCATAGTCTTATTAGTGTCACTGATTGCTTTATCCGCGTATGCAGATGAGGCGAGGTACTCGACTATAGATGAAGCGATTGCGCGTGGCGCTTTGGCGGATGTGCAGTTACAAATAAAAATCTATCCTGAGCGTCTAGATCAGAGCAAGAACCCGAATCTTTCGCCCTTAAATCAAGCGATCCTACGAAAACAGGTTGCGATTGCGTTGTTATTGATCGAGTCAGGAGCGGATGTAGATGCACCTGATGGCAGTCGGCGCACGCCCTTGCACCTCACTGTAGATCGGAATCTGCCGACAGTCGCGACCGCTTTACTCAAAGCAAATGCCAAGCCGAATGAATTAGATAAAGCGGGTTGGACGCCCCTGCATAACGCGGCGGCTAAAGACAGCGTTGCAGTTGCAGCTGTCTTACTTCAATTCAGTGCGGATCCTATGGCACTGAGTGAACGCGGGGGCACTGCGCTGCATGAAGCGGCGGCGAGTGGTAGCCCGGAAATGGTCCAACTGTTACTCACGGCAGGTATCGATCCTTCGGTCAAAGCCACAAACGCCGACACTGCTTTATCCATCGCAGTCGCCAACCAGAACGAGGCTGCGATTCAACTACTTCAATAATTAAACTAACAACTTCCAACGCTCAACCAACAACACTCCGAACATGTCACGACCTGTTACACTCTTCACCGGCCAATGGGCCGATCTCTCACTCACCGAGTTGGCACCCAAAGTAAAGAAAATGGGCTTCGACGGTGTCGAACTCGCCTGCTGGGGCGATCATTTCGATGTGCAAGCGGCGCTGAATGAACCAGACTATATCGCTAAGAAGTGGGCACTACTTGAGGCGAATGACCTGACTTGCTATGCGATCTCAAATCACCTTGTTGGTCAAGCAGTGTGCGACTTAATTGACGAGCGCCATGCGGCGATTCTTTCGCCCGAAATTTATGGCGATGGTGACCCTGAGGGTGTTCGCCAACGCGCGGCCAAAGAGATGCAAGACACTGCGCGTGCTGCCCGCAAGTTCTTCGATGCCAAACCAGGGGGCGCACCTGAGCGTGTGGTGGTGAATGGCTTTACCGGTTCGTCAATCTGGCACCTGCTGTACTCTTTCCCGCCAATCGTGCCCGGTCAAATCGAGGCCGGTTTCCAGGACTTCGCCGATCGTTGGACGCCGATTCTCGATGTGTTCGAAGCAGAGGATGTGTATTTCGCGCTGGAAGTGCATCCGACGGAAATCGCCTTTGATATTGCCAGTGCGGCGACTGCGCTGGAAGCGATTAAACATCACCCACGTTTCGGATTTAACTACGATCCGAGTCACCTCGGTTATCAGGGCGTGGACTACGTGAAATTCATCCGCGATTTCGGTGCTTACATCTTCCATGCGCATGTTAAGGACGTATGGTGGGGCCACGGTAACGGTGATGTTGGCGTCTTTGGTGGTCACACTGATTTTGGTGATTCGCGGCGCTATTGGGACTTCCGTTCTCCGGGTCGTGGTGATGTGAACTTTGAAGAAGTGATCGTCGCTCTGAATGATGTGGACTACCAAGGACCACTCTCGATCGAGTGGGAGGACTCACGCATGGATCGTTTTCATGGAGGCGCTGAGGCGTGCAAGTTTACCCGCGGCTTGGATTTCGCTCCAAGTAATGTGGCCTTCGATGCTGCTTTCGATAAAGAGAAAAAATAGAAAGAGTGCGTTATAAATATCAGCACATTAGCATTTATCCAAAACTTGAATACTCCCGTTTACCTTTCGCCTCTTTTATTAGCTTGCTCGCTGAGCGCAGCGTCCAGTTGGGTGCCGACCTTTAATGACAAGCCTGTGTCATCGAAAGACGTGGAGGCCATCGTCGCCGCGCTACCGACAGAGGCGATCGTGGCACCTCAACAAGCACGTCTAGTGCTGGTCTACAGTGCGACAGCAGGCTTCCGTCATGGCTCGATCCCAACTGGTAAGTTGGCATTAGAGCAGATGGGCGTGTCGTCTAGTGCGTATACTGCCATCGTCAGTGATGATCCAGCTAACTTCGAATCAGAAGCACTGAAGGACTTCGATGCGGTGATCTTACTCAGTCCGACACAGGATTTCTTCATGCCTAATAAGAAGCAGCGCAAGGAATTCTCAGATGAAGACTGGGCATGGTTACAGGCGCGTCACAATCGCTTGGTGGATAATTTGCTCGCATATGTGAAGCAGGGCGGGGGACTGGTTGGCATTCATGCCGCGACTGATTCCTGTTATGGTCATAAGGCCTATGGCGAAGCGATAGGCGGCTATTTTGCAGGGCATCCTTGGAATGCGAATATGAACGTGACCATCGTGGTTGAAGACGGTGAGCATGCGATTATAAAGCCAGTGTTTGAGGGGATGAAGGACTTCCGCATTATGGATGAAATTTATCAGTTCAAACCTGAGCCTTATTCCAGAGAGCAGCTCCGGGTGTTGTTACACTTAGATCCAGAGCGCAGTGATAAGCCAAAGAGCGCGCCTGCCCGTGCAGATGGTGATTATGCAGTTTGTTGGGTGCATTCTGTCGGGAAAGGTCGTGTTTTTTACAGTAGCCTCGGTCATAACCAAGAGATTTATTCAAACCCGCTTATGTTGAAGCACTATCTCGCAGGCATCCAATTTGCGACTGGGGATCTGAAGGCAGACACGACGCCGAGTGCTAAGCTTGAGATGCCTAATGTTGCTCCGTGCAGTGATCAGAGCGAATGGCAGTCCCTGTTTGATGGCAAGACCTTGAACGGATGGAAGCAGCGCGACGGCATGGCGCACTATGAGGTTCGTGACGGTGTGATTGTGGGCACCTCGAAGTTGGCTACGCCCAATTCATTTTTGTGCACAGATCAGACCTTTGGAGATTTCGAACTGGAGTTCGAGGTTAAGTGCGGAAAAATCAATTCTGGAGTTCAGATTCGTTCTAGTGCTCAGAAGCCAGATGGCAGCGAGCGTGTGAATGGCCCTCAGGTGGAAATTGAGCATAGCCCCGGTCAGGCGGGCTATATTTATGGTGAAGCTTATAGTCGCAGCTGGCGCTCACCTGAACCGAAGTCGAAAGACCGTAAGGTCAATGCGCACAGTATTTTCAATAACGACGAATGGAATCATTACCGTGTCTTGGCAGAAGGAGCCCGAATACAGACTTGGATCAACGGTCAACTGATCGCTGATTTGAATGACCCTGAAAGCTATGAACTCTTTCCCCGTGGCATGATCGGCTTGCAAGTGCATTCGCATAAGGTCGCCGATGTCGAAATCGAATGGCGCAATATTCGCATCCGTGAAATAAATTAGCCAATGCTTCCCAAATATAATTACATGTAATGAAACGTAGAAATTTCCTTAAAACTGCAGCTGCTGCAAGTACCGGAGCCTTTGTTTTACCCCGATTTTCGATTGGTCAGCCCGGACCGTCTGCTAATAGTAAATTGAATATCGCACACATCGGTGCAGGCGGCATTGCGGGGATGGCCTATGACGGCTGCAAAGAAGAGAATGTTGTGGCACTGTGTGATATTGATAGCCGCCAATTCCCCAACGGCATCGAAAATGAATGGGCGGTTAAAGTGCCGAAGTTTGCCGACTACCGCGAGATGCTCGATAAACTGGGCAAAGAGATCGATGGGGTCTGTATCAACACCCCCGACCACACGCACTTTAATGCCACGCTTGCATGTATGGAGCGCGGCATCCACGTCTGTACGCAAAAACCGTTGACGCATAATGTTTGGCAGGCACGCACACTGCGCAAAGCCAAAGCCAACTATAAAGTCATCACCAACATGGCCAATCAAGGTCATACGTATGATGGGATTCGTAAGATGCGTGAGATGTATGAAGCCGATTGTTTTGGGCAGGTGCACGAGGTGCATCTCGGATTTCCCGGACCGAATTGGAGCTCTAGGTATTTTAAAAAGCCCGCATCGATGCCTTTGAGTGCAGGGCCGATTCCAGCAGAAGTTGATTGGGATCTATGGCTCGGGCCAGCAGCAGAGCATGCGTATAACAGTTATTTGCATCCGCTCACTTGGCGGGGTTTTAACGATTTTGGTACTGGTCAATTTGGCGATTGGTTTTGCCATATTGGGGATGGTCCGGTCTGGGTACTCGATTTATATGAACCGACTGTGATTGAGTGTGTGGAGCGCGGGCCTGCAATGGAGGGGATGATCCCGGATTACAGCGTGGTGCGTTTCGACTTCCCAGCGCGTGGTAACAAGGCAGCCTGCTCGATGACTTGGTATGACGGTGCGGAGAACGGCGGCACGCCGATCCAATCTCCAGATGACTGGGGATGGGGCAAGGTGCCGGGGGCAGGCTCTTTCTGGTATGCGGATAAAGGTAATGCATTTTTAGATCTGCGTTCAAACAATCCTCGCTATACTGTGAAAGAGCAAATGGTCGCCTTTAAGCAGGGTGGTGGTGTGACGCAGAAATATGCGCGCGTGCAAGGCGGGCCGCATCGCGAGTGGATCCGGGCGATCAAGGGCGAGGGCCCTGAGTGCGGCTCTAACTTCGACTACGCTGCTCCAATGACGGAAATTGCTTTGCTAGGGGTGCTTGCGCAGCGCTTTGGTGGTCGTATCGAGTGGGACTCCAAGAATATGCGGATCACCAATCGTCCGGAGTTGAATGCCTTTGTCAAAGAACCGGTTCGCGCGGGATGGGAAGCTGGTGAAGATCTTTGGGGCTAAAACAGGTAGCTGAACATTAACTCATGCGAGTCATCCATATTATGAAATTTCAATCTCTTGTTCTCTCGGCAACGGTGCTCAGTCTCGCGTCTGCATCCGTATTTGCAGGGAATGCATTTTATGGCGATGCGCCCGATGCGAATCACCCATGGGCGGTGCATGATCAGAATCGTCCGCAGCCTCCTCGCGTCGAGCCTGCCGCGACAGTTGGTGATGCGCCTTCCGATGCCGTGGTGCTGTTTGACGGCACCACCGAGTCGTTTCAACGCAACTGGCAGCACGTGCAGGCAAAGGATGAACGAAAGGCCGATTGGACTGCTCAAGAGGGTCATTTGCTTGGTGTCGGTGGCGCGGGTTACATCGAGACGCAGGCGCAGTTCAGTGATTGTCAGTTACACATCGAGTGGTCGCATGAGATGCAACTCCCCGGCACCGGGCAGGGGCGTGGCAATAGTGGTGTTTTCTTACCCGGTGGGATTGAGGTACAAGTCCTAGATAATTATAATAATCCGACGTATGCAGATGGCACTGCCGGGGCAGTCTATGGTGTTATGCCGCCTGCAGCCAACGCACTGCGTGCACCCGGACGATGGCAGAGCTATGATATTATTTATCGCCGCCCAATCGTGAAAGACGGCGTCGTGCTGGATGAGGGTTCGATGACGGTATTGGTCAATGGCGTCGTCGTGCAAGACAGCACGCCTTTGGATGGCGGCGGTGGTTGGAGGGAGCGTAAGGCCGTGACGACTGTTTATCCCGAGCAAGATCGCATACGCTTACAAGATCACGGTAATCCGGTGCGCTATCGAAATGTATGGGTGCGCTCGCTACGTCCACGCCCGGTCGATGGTGGCACCGATGGCCGTATCTCAGCTGAGGCAACAACAGCTAAGCGTGCCGAAATCGCTGCCGAAGTGCGTGCCAGCGCAGCCGATTTGCTGGGCTGTGACCGAATGATGCGTATTCTTGAGGCGTACATGTATGACAACGATCCAGCGGCATGGAGCGAGTGTGATGCTCTAGTCTCCGCATATGTTGCAGGCCTGCAGGTATTATCCTCTGATGAGTTAGAGAAGCAGCGTCATCCTGTGACTCAATTGCGTAATGCGCTGACATTTTTACAGCGTTTTTCGATGATCCCGAAGACGTATGCACCAGAACAGGAGCTGAAGGATCTTGCGGGTCAGCAGGGGTGGTTAAAAAAGTAAGGACTAATTGTGAGTGCTGGGCCCTTACAAAGTGAGTATTTGCACATACTAATCATACCGCTGACTCTTTTTGCTAGGCGAACGGCATTCTTTCCGATACACCTGCCGCTCAATTCTTGCTGTTCCGTCTTTGGAACAGCCGCGTGCTTTGGGAGCAATCCGACTTTTTGAGCAGGCATCTACTATCCAAGCTGCGGTCGAATCGACTCAGCTACCAAGAGTCGCTTGATCGGAAAATCGTCTAATAGATGACAGACAGCGCGGCTCACGACTCAAAGCACATCGTTATGTTATTTTCTGAATTGGGACTCCGTCCCGAACTCGTTGCAGCCGTTGAAGCCAAAGGCTACACGACTCCTTCTCCTATTCAGGCACGCGCCATCCCAGCTATTCTTGAAGGGCGCGATGTCCTCGGTGGCGCGCAAACGGGCACCGGTAAGACTGCAGCCTTTAGTTTGCCCGTCTTGCAGCGCCTCGCTTCTGGCGAATTCAAGGGGCAGAATAAGCGCGCTCGCGTGCTGGTTTTGACGCCTACACGTGAGCTCGCAGCCCAGGTGCACCAGAGTGTCGTCGATTACGGCGAGGGCTTAAATATGCGCTCCTTTGTCATCTTTGGTGGTGTCGGCTTCCAGCCGCAAATCAATGCGATTCGCCGTGGTTTGGACATCATTGTCGCGACACCGGGGCGTTTACTCGATTTATGCCAGCGTGGCGATTTACAGCTTTCGGGGATTGAAGTGCTCATCCTCGATGAAGCCGACCGCATGCTGGATATGGGCTTCATTAATGATATCAAAAAGATCCTTCAGTTGATGCCTGCTAAGCGTCAGAATCTGTTCTTCTCTGCGACTTATACCAAGGAAGTGAAGAAATTAGCAGATTCGATGCTAAACAACCCCGTCGAAGTCGAAGTCGCTGCGCGTAATGCCACAGCCGACCGAGTCGACCAAGAAGCGTATGTCGTGGGGCAAAAGGCGAAGCCAAAGTTCCTCGCGGAATTAATCCATCAGGGCGATTGGACGCAGGTGCTCGTTTTTACCCGTACCAAGCACGGTGCGAATCGACTCGCGACCGATTTAGATAAGCAAGGCATCGGCGCGATGGCCATTCATGGCAATAAGAGCCAGTCCGCTCGTGAGCGTGCGTTGGCGGCCTTCAAGGCGAACAAGATTCGCGTGCTCGTCGCGACCGATATCGCGGCACGCGGCATCGACATCGCCGATTTGCCGCATGTGGTGAATTACGAACTTCCAAACATTCCGGAAGATTATGTGCACCGCATCGGTCGCACTGGTCGAGCTGGTAAAGCCGGCAACGCGGTATCACTCGTCAGCGATGTTGAGGAAGGCTACCTCTGGGACATCGAGAAGACGATGAAGAAGCACATTCCACTTTTCAAAATCGATGACCGAGGCGAAAAGATTGCCATGCCACGTCCAGCGACACGTTCGAAACTATCGCGTCCTGCGCCAGGCCAACAATCGCGTGGCGGTCGCAGTCGTCAAGGCGGCAGTAAAGGCCGTCCGCAGGGTGGTGGTCGCGGCAAGCCGCAGGGCAAGCGTAGTGGCGGCGGTCGGCCACAAGGCGGGAGTCGCTCCGGCGGCGGCTCTAGACCAGCTTCATCGCAAGGCGGTGGCCCCAGCACAGGTCCACGTAAGCGTAATCGCTAGTGGTTTTTTAGTAGTGACGGAATTTCATTTATGGTCATTAGAACTGTTGTATACAGCATTTATCGTCTTGTTAGTCTATTCTAGTTCGCCGTCGCCATGGCGTTTTACCATTGGTTGATAGCGGCTGTAGATGATTGGCAAGGTAAAGGTCCGTTTCAACGACCGTCTGAATCACGATATCTTGATAATCTGTCAGATTTCCAATCCTTATGTAGGTGGCTTCACTGCCTGTGTGAGCAATCTCACCACGGGCTTTCACAAAATCGTCGATCTTATTGGCTCCTGCAGTCCAATTGGTGGAAAGATCGGGCAATCCGACAAACCTTTTGAATAAGTCATCCACCACAGAGCTTTTAGGAGTGTTAATTCTGTCTGTTTCTTCTTCGATTTTTTCGAGGTAAAAATCCTTCCATCCATCACCTGCGAGATCTAAACATCTCAGTTCGTGATCATCTTTCTTGATCTCTTTGGCAATTGTTTTTTGAACATCTTTCGGCAACGTTTTAGGACTATCAAGATTGACGCTTAAATACCTTGCTGAGTCGAGAAGCACGTCTTCGATGTACCTTTCCCAAGCAGCACAAAGCATAACGACTCCTCCCCGTGTGATATGGCCAAGGCTGCGTCGCCCACCGCCTTTGTGATTTAAATAACTATGTGAATTGATTAGTCTACTAACGTCTTTGATTAGGTGCTTTTCAAAGTTCTGCAAGGATGTGGAAGGCATTTTATTGAGCTAACTCAGCAATTTAAGTATTTATTTTTTATTCGAGCTTATTTTCCGTACATATATATAAAGCCACGATTCAATAGTTTAATTAATTCCTTAATTAGACTTCATGTCAAACGAGTTAGTAAATAGTCAATATAGTAGTTTCATTGACCTATTTATAGTTATTTTAACGAATAAGTCCTTCGTTTCTTCGTTAGCCAAATATCCATTGAGCGCAGTTGGGGATAAGTTCTATTGATGATTTATTAAAGACGATTGCAGCGCTGATTGATGCAGAGCCAGGGTGACCTTGGTGTATTACGTAAGATCACCAATCGCTGGCGGTGGAAGTAGGCAAAAGATGAAAGGACCTCGAGTGCCGTTGCGTAACAATCTATTAAATTTAAATCGTTAGTTTATCGTAAAATAGATTATAGTTTCTCAGAGTTTATAATTCTAATAAGCGGAGCGAATTAAGTTCGGGGTCGTATGGTTTATCGTGCAGTTAATAAATCATCGCAGCAACTTTTCTAAGCCGATGGCCCCATTCGATCAGGCATGACGTTAGTTTTTGCAATGATGGTATTTTACTTTGAGTCAATTGAGTAGTTGCCATTTTGATTTTTATGCTGTTCTAAAATCAGAGATTATTTTAGTTAATAACGTGTTAGTAATGATCTAAGGCTATTATTATGCTTTACTACTAACTATAATATAATTAGCTTTTAAAAATCATCAGATTAGCATGTTATGTGAAACCT
>Ga0209715_1002839_pt1 | contig 12795 bp, 14 predicted proteins | sample COGITO_mtgs_1205_2_FD_184809 | JGI IMG/M metagenome (GOLD analysis project Ga0209715, IMG submission 184809) | Pelagic marine microbial communities from North Sea - COGITO_mtgs_120503 (SPAdes) (version 2) | ecosystem: Environmental > Aquatic > Marine > Epipelagic ...
ATTTGTGCCAACCACTCCAAATCCAACGAGTGGATTTTTACTTCTCGTAGCCGAGGAGGAAATTCATCGAATTGATGTGTCTGTTGGTGATGGTATGAAGATGTTGATTTCAGGAGGGGCGGTCGTCCCGCCTTCTGCTTGAATGCTCAAAGGTGTCGGGCGGTCCAATTGAATTGTCTGGCATTGCATTGTCCAGCGACCCGGCGGGCGATCGATTTGTCCGTATACAAATTTTTGATCAATCATTGGGCTTGAGTGCCGCTCTGTTTCGCTTGCCTGGAAAACGGAGTGGCCAATCCGCTCCTCCTGACCTTTTCGATGACTTGGAATGTCAATTGAATCCTTTGCGAGCTGGTTCTTCCATACCCTTCGTTGCCGAGTATCAAAAAGCTCGTTCCTATCGAGAATTGGCCCGCAATCCCGCCCATTTTTTATCTGCTTCTGAGATTGCACGTTTTTATTTAAAAAATGGCTCGCACTTGCTTGACCCTCAGCCGCGGTTGAAATTATTGCGTACAGCTCTTGATTCTTTCTCCCGTTCTCTTGTGCCCAAGGTTGTTCTTTTAAAGCTGTATTTTTGTTTTGCTCGGGATGAAGGGCTTCCTGTTCGAGAGTCTTGGCTTTGCTACCTTCCACAAGTTCTTGCCGAAGAGACTCGCAGAGCTCTTAGTCGTCCGGTAAGTGAAGAAGGTTTAGACCCTAACCGAATCGAGGAACTAGTGGAGAGTATAAAATTATGGATGAATGCAGAGACCGAGCTTCGGGTGGAGTAGTGAACTGCATCTTGTCTCTCAACCCTTGCCAAACTAACTGAATTTAGGGTAAGAAGAAGTTTCAGGAAGTATGGGAGTAAGCAAAAAAAAATCCGAAGTAGGAACCAAAGGCAAAGGAACCTATGAGATCACTGAATTGGTAAGTGATGGGCTACGAGAGTCGGGTTTTTCGAATGGTATAGCCAGTGTTTTTGTTCAGCACACTAGTTGCAGCTTAGTGATCATGGAAAATGCTGATCCAACTGCCAGGGTTGACCTTGAACGGTTTATGGAGGAACTTGTTCCTGAAGACTACCCTAACTTTGTGCATACACTTGAAGGTCCGGACGATATGCCCTCACACATCAAAATGGCACTCACACGTACAAGCGAGCAAATCCCATTTGCCAATGGACAATTACAACTTGGTAGCTGGCAGGGTTTATTTCTTTGGGAACATCGTTCTGCTCCACACAATCGTCGATTGATCCTAACTTACCTAGGCGAATGAAGAAAATTTTTAATCCTTGGATTCTCATGGCTTGCTGGTTTCTTTTGCAATCCGCTTGTGCTCCCGTGGGAAGTATTATTGAGGAACTAGATGATCCTGCTTTTGAGCGCGGACGCTCCTATCTTAAAGTCGGACGAGAGACCGATGCTCTCGACGAGTTTCTTTCTGTTACCCGTCGGGTTACTCAAGCCCCAAAATCTCATCTGGAAGCGGGACGGTTACTTCTAACTCTTTCAAGCCGGAAGGACCCGGTGGCTGCAATTTATCATTTTCGTAGATTTTTATTACTTCAACCAAATGCTCGCGAATCTCCCATGGTCGAACAATTGATTGTTACCGCTGAGCGTGAAATTATCCGGAAATTACCCGGGGAGCCCTATGATAACTACCTTGAGAGTATTGACTTGAAGGATGAGAACGAACGTTTGCGTCGAGAAATTGCAGACCTGCAAGCCCGTCTCGGCTCACCCTTGGCACCCGTCGTTCCTTCGACTCTTCCGCCCCCGTCTCCAACAGTTAACACGATATCACAACCAGTTCTGGTCATTGAAGAACCAAGAACTCCTCAAGCCTATGTGGTAAGAAAAGGGGACAGCCTTTATGCGATAAGCGAAAAAATTTACGGAGATTCATCGTATGTAAATGCCATTTACTCCGCCAATCGAGACACTTTAAAAAGCAAGAATAGTTTAAAGGTGGGACAAACCTTGCGACTTCCTCCTGCACGTTGACCTGCCTGGCGTAACCGCCGTTTTTTCATGGCGTATTTTGATAATAATTCCACCACCCGTCCTTTTCCTGAGGTATTAGATGCCGTAAGGAGTGCATCGGATTCATCTTGGGCCAATCCATCCTCACCTCACCGAGCGGGCTCTCAGGTTCGTGTTCGTTTGGAGCAGGCTCGCGAAGAATTTGGTCATTCCCTGGGAGTTGACCCTGCCAGATTGACTTTTACCTCTGGAGCTACTGAGTCAAACAATGCTGTTCTGGGATGGTTAGCTAATCGAAAATCTCCTTCAGGTGGGACGGCTTTGGTTTCTACAATCGAACATCCGAGTGTTTTGGAAACGGCCCGTCATCTCTTTGCTAATCGGATCGAATTGATTCCGGCAAACCATGATGGTCTTGTCGAACTTGGAAAGGTCGAGGAATTATTCAAGCAAAAGCGGCCAACTTTGGTATCATTATTAGCTGCTCATAATGAAACTGGGGTTCTTCAGCCTTGGAAGGAAGTCGCCCAGCTATGCCAAGAATATGGAGTTTGGTTTCACTGCGATGCCACCCAATGGATGGGGAAATTAGATCCTCACGGTTTTGATCTTTGTTCGAGCTTTTCTTTTTCCGCTCATAAATTTGGTGGTCCGAAAGGAGTAGGTGGAATGTTTTCCCATGAACCTATTTGCTGGATTCGCGGGGGTGGGCAGGAAAAAGAGCAAAGGGGTGGAACAGAAAACTTTCCTGCTATTGAAGGAATGCGGATAGCTTGGAGGCAGACCTGTAAAAAACTGCCCCTAAAAGAGGATACCGTAGCTTGGAAAGAAAAATTTGAGAGCCAAATTAAACAGGATCTACCCGGAGTTCGGATAATCGGAGAAAAGGTTTCCAGGTTGTGGAATACTTCTTTTCTAATGCTTCCCGATTTTAATAACTCAAGCTGGGTGTATAAGCTCGATAAACTCGGATATTCTTTATCCACTGGTTCAGCCTGTTCGACTGCCCGGAAAGAAGCTTCCGAACTTGCCGGAGCTATAGGCTTGAGCTACGAGGATGGGGGCAGGTTGCTTCGGGTAAGTTCATGGCTTAACACCAGTGAGGAGGAATGGACCAATTTGGCGGGTGCTCTTGTACAGGCCCACGCCGAATTAGTTGAGGATCGTGATCAATCCGGGGTTATTACCCTATAAAAATAGGGCGGTAAACAGGTGCGTTTGCTCGGTATAAACCTTGAGAATTTTAGGAACATTGGCTCATTGAGTTTGGAGTTTGGAACGGACCGAATTTTTTTTCTCGGTGCCAACGGACAGGGAAAGTCCAATCTATTGGAAGCCATTGGAGTCTGTTCTACCCTTCGTTCTTTCCGCGGGGCATCTGCGGAATCAATGATCAAAGAGGGAGAGTCCGAGGTTCGACTTTTTGTCAGATTTTTGGATGACGATGGAGGTGATCGCGAGGCGATGATCCGTTTTGGTAAGAAAGGGGGCAAATCCGTTGAGATAGATGGCGAACCTGTTAATAAACTGGGCGATTTATTGGGACAATTTCCATCGGTTTGCCTGTCTTCGAGAGATTTTAGGCTTGTTCGTGAAAGTCCATCTGACCGGAGGAAATGGATGGATTTGGTGCTTTCCTCAACCTCGTCTAAATATTTGACTGCACTGCAAGGGTATTATCGATCAATGAAGGAAAGAAATACACTGCTTAAAAAACAGGCAACAGATTCGGAGATTCAGGCATTTGAACACTCCTTAGCTTCTTCCGCACAAGTTATTCAACAGATCCGGGGAGAACTGTTTCCCGCATTAGACCCTGCGTTTGAGCAATCCTACGCTGGTTTGTCTAACGATCAGGAATCGGCTCAATTGTCTTACAATCCCGATTGTTCGGCAAAGATTACTGATGAATGGTTGGCAATTTACGAACAGGAACGAATGCGCGATCGTCAGGTCGGTTCTACCCGTCGTGGACCTCACCGGGATGATTTTTCGTTACTTTTGGATGGCCGGGACTCTCGTCACTATGCATCTGAGGGCCAACAGAAGGGAATTGTGCTCGCTTTGCGCGTAGCTGAGTTTTCCTTTTTAAAGCACAAGTTGGGAACCATCCCTCTGCTGCTGGCAGATGATGTCTTGGGTGAACTGGATCCTTCCCGCCGGTCTAACTTTCGTAAAATGCTACCTCCAAATGCCCAATCCTTTGCTACCGGCACCAGTTTTCCATCGGATCAGGAGGAAGGAATTTGGGAAAGTTTTCGAGTACAATCCGGAGGTTTTGTCCCCATGCCCTTGAGTTCTACAGATGGATGAACTAACGGGGTTACATTGGGCTATTCTTTTGCTCGGTTCCGCTATTATGGGCCTTAGCAAAGGTGGTATCCCCGGTGCCGGCAACCTAACCGTGGCTCTGTATGTGCTGGTTTTGGAAGATGCTTTAGGTCCTGCAGGTGTGGCCATTTCCGTGGGATTGCTGTTGCCTGTGCTTATTTCTGCAGACCTTGCATCGACCATAGTTTATCGAAAACATGTCGAGTGGAGACACCTTCGCCGATTGCTTCCCTTTTTTGCCGTCGGAGTAATTGCGGGTTGGTGGGCCTTTGAATTTTTTCAGCCCCCTGAACGGTCCCGGGCTCTCAAGGTATTAATTGGAACTATTTTATTAAGCATGACCGCTATGCGAATGTTGTCTCAACTCCCACGCGTTCGTTCGCATTTTAATTCTTCCCGTCTTACTACTTTATTGGGTCCGTCTCTTGGATTATTGGGAGGAATGGCCACGATGCTAGCCAATGCAGCTGGTCCGATTGCTCAATTTTATCTACTGGCGATGAAGCTTCCCAAATATGCATTTATTGGTACCTCGGCTTGGTTGTTTCTTATCGTAAATATTTCTAAGGTACCACTGATGTATCAGTTGGAAATTCTTGATGTCGAAGTATTCCGTACCGCGGTCTGGCTATTTTTCCCTGCGATCTTTGGTGCTTTAGTGGCTCCACGAATCGTACGTTATATTCGTCAGGATTGGTTTGAGAGAATGATTTGGTTCTTTATCGTAATCGCAGGGTTGCGCATGATCGTGTAGGGAGTGAATAATTCTTCGCGCAAATTATGGGCCAAACACTTGGCTGGACAATCGACTAAGGGGAAGCCTTCGGTCGATCCAAAGTTATTGCTTCGCAAGGAGCCCTTTAAAGGAAGGATCCTTGGGGTGGACCCAAGTTTGCGGGGTACGGGACTTGCCGTGTTAGACTGCGAAGGAAGTTCTTATCGATTGCTTCATTCCGAAACTCTTAAGCTCGACAGGAAGGTTTCGTCCATTGCCTGCCTCGGAAAAATTCACGAATTAGTCGCTCATCTAACCGACCTTTGGCAACCTCGGCACCTTTCCTGCGAAGAGACCATTTATGTGCAAAACTTTAAAACTGCTCAGATTATGGGAGCAGCACGAGGAGCTGCTCTCTCGGCTGCGGCCATTCGTAATGTGCCGGTCTTTGAATATGCACCTTTGCGCGTCAAACAAGCGGTGGTTGGCTTTGGTCGAGCGAGTAAGGAGCAGATGTCCAATACCCTCGCCCAAATCCTTGGTTTACCTCAGGCTCTACCTTTTGATCAGTCCGATGCTCTTGGACTCGCGCTTTGCCACGCCTTTACCTGGGTACCTGAATAATTTTTGCAGCGTCCTTTTGATCGGGCTCTGGGACGAATTGGATTGAGCCTTCATATTACTATTGGCATAAAAAAGGGAGCTTGGATTTAGGCCAATTTTAGTTTCGCTTCCGCCCTGCGGATATATCCCATCATTCAACCAACACGAGTCATGCCAGACAACCAGGAAAGTCCGGAGATTATTCATCGCATTGAACCTGACACAAGTGTTGAAACTGCAGCTCTTTTTGATCAATTGGTTTCTCTACTCGATTCAGGTACAGATGAGCAATTGGCTCAGCATCTTCATGGCTTTCACCACTCCGACCTAGCAGATGCTTTTGGATTGTTGGATCGGCCGTTACGCAAGCGCCTCATCGATGTGGTTAAGACGGAGTTGGATCCTGATCTACTTTTTGAACTCGAAGATCATTTGCGTAAGGAAGTAACCGATAGCCTAACTGCAAGAGAGGTAGCTGAGGTTATTACCGAGATGGATTCCGATGAGGCGGTTCAGGTGCTTGAAGATATGGATGAAGGGGACCGTGCAGAAGTGCTCAGTTCAGTCCCCCAGGAGGAGCGCGAAGATATTGAGGTCGGTCTCGCTTTTCCGGAGGAAAGTGCCGGTCGAAGAATGCAGACCGATGTGGTGACTGTGGGTACGAACTGGACAGTTGGTCAGACCATAGATTATTTGCGGGAAGAAAGTGATTTGCCTGAGGAATTCCTTGATTTGTTTGTAGTTGATGAAGACGCCCGTCCCGTGGGGATTATTTCATTGTCTCAAATCTTGCGTTCTCCGCGGAGTACATTGATGCGGGAAATTGCTGACGAAACTCAGGTACTTGTACCTGCAGTGACCCTACAGGAAGAAGTCGCCCTCCTTTTCGAGAAGTATGACCTAACCACAGCTGGTGTAATTGATGCATCGGGGAAGTTACTTGGGATGATTACTGTAGACGATGTGATGGAAGTGGCTCGTGAAGAATTTGAAGAAGATATTTTGCTTCTTGGTGGGGTAGGGGAAGAAACGATTGACGACGGAGTGCTTCAGTCTTCTGCAAAGCGTTTTGCCTGGTTGTTGGTTAATTTAGTCACTGCTGCTTTGGCATCGCTTGTGATTAGTATGTTCGACGCCACCATCGAACAAATGGTCGCCCTGGCAGTGCTCATGCCCATTGTTGCCTCGATGGGGGGAAATGCAGGCACCCAGACGCTTACCATTACTGTACGAGCTCTTGCGACTAAGGAGTTAACCTCCTACAATACGATGCGTGCGATTCGTAAAGAATTATTGGTCGGGGTATTGAACGGCTTTCTTTTCGCACTTCTTGCCGGAGTGGCCACGGTGTTCATTTTTGGGGATCTTGGAGAGACCTCCATTCTGCTTGGTGGCATTATTGCAGGTGCCATGGTCATAAATATGATCGTGGCCGGTTTATCTGGAGTTGTTCTGCCGGTGCTTTTGGATCGTTGGGGGGTAGATCCCGCGGTGGCATCTGGGGTTTTTGTAACCACGGTCACGGATGTGGTTGGTTTTTTTGCCTTCTTGGCTTTGGCCTCCTTGGTGATGCTCTAAGTCAAGGAAGCTGGTCAATTACTTTCCTTGGAAGGTAGCCATTTGGGAATACCCATTTGTGGGTTAAGGATTGTCCATTTCGAAAGGTTGTTATCCCACATGAAATTGTAGGGATGCATTTCCAATAGGGGCAATGCCTTCAAGCTAATTTTAAACAACCCCTGCTTATTTTTGTTAATATTTTCGAGGTTCAAATCAAGCACCTGATCGATTTTATCGGCATTGAACTGCAATAAATAATCCAAGGCGTAGGCACCCACCCCCAATCCCATGAAAAGCAGGAAGGCTGACTCATCTTTCCCTGAATGCTTATTCTTTAGAGCTTTTTTTCTTTCCGTAGGCGAATCTTGGGACTTCTAACTCCACAGTTTGAGTACCCTTTTCGGAAGTGACTTGGTGCAAATATTCTTTGATAGAACCAGCAATGAATGAGGATAAGCTCAAATCTAAGGATTTAGAAACTTTTTGCATCTGTTCATAAACTGATTTGGTGACCCATCAAGATTCAATAAAAAACTTAAATACTTTTTGACATACATATTTATTTAGTATAAATACAATTATAAACCCAACCTTATTACACTATGACAGCAAATATCTTTTCCCTTGTACTTATCTTAACCGTATCTTCCACAGGATTTTGGTTCTTAACCCAAATCTGAGATTTTATTTAGTTCGAACATCCACCCTCAATCCATAATTCTATGCTAGTTAATCAAACCTTCGAAGCTAAGTTGCCCAGTGTTGAGGGAGTTTCCGTTCATCTTCATTTATTTCGTAATATGAGTAGCAGTTTTTTAATCTACTCGACAGAAGAGGAAATAAATTGGGATGTTTTTTTGGAAGAGGGCATAATTAGTTCAAAATTTATCAGGTTTATAGAAACCAGTCGGGACGAGTATGGGATTGACCGTCTAGTCAAAGATGTTCGACGGTAAGGGATTCAGGTTACACTTTGTATTTAATTGGTTGGATTGCTAGTCACTAACCAATCATGTTTTGTCCCGAAACGGAGCGTATTATCAGCTAAAACTCCCCTTTAATTTCCTTATTTTAAAGAATGCAAATCAGAATTTAAGCAAAAATTTATCGATTCATTTGAATGCTGCTTAAAAGTTTACCTGATCGGTAGGGCGATTGATTCTTTCGTGCTTCTTGCGAGTATAAGGTGATCGATTAAGATGGGAGTGCTCCAACATTTCCCTGAAAGAATTTTTCTTCTTTTATGCTCGATATATTTTTCCGAGTTTGCCTCCGTTATGATCAGTTCGCCTTCATCTGAAAGGACTAGTAAGGAGTTTCCTGAGCGGATTAAGTTTCCTGGACCAAACCCTTTTTGGCTCCAACGAATTTTACCGGTTAGTAAATCAATACACTGCAGGGGAGCCTTTCCATACTCCTTGAATCCAAAAATTCCATAGAGGTGCCCTTTGTAATATAAGGGGGTACTCCAATGTACCATCATTTCGTTGCGTTTGCGCCATATTTGCTTGCTGCTGAATGTTTGGCCTTTTTTTGATATTTTGAACAACCCTGCACCAACTCCATATCCTGCGGAGCAAAAAATATATTCGCCTGCCACCACCGGAGATGAGGCACTTGAAACTTTGTAGGGGAAATCTTGCTTCCATAATTCCCTACCGTTTAATGGATTGATAGAAACCAGGCCCGAACGGCAGAGGAAGATTGCCTGGTCCTGCCCGTGAATCGTAGCGTAGGCAGGAGTTGCATGGGTGGCGGTTTCACTACCGTTCTTCCAGCGCACTTTTCCGGTATTTCTCTCAATACCGATGATACTTTCGCCCGGTCCCCCTCCAATTACAATAACTAGGTCGTGAACAAGTAGGGGAGAAGATGCATTTTTCCAGGTGATGTTTTTACCGTTATGTTTACGGATAATATCGATTTTCCAAATCGTTTCTCCTGACCGAGCTGACAAGCAGTGCAAAGTCATACTTGAATCATATACAAAAACCAGTCCCTCGCTTACCGACGGGGTTGACCGAGGACCATCACCACCTGAGTTATTGGGAGTGCCCGCATTGCCCCCGCTATGTCCGTAATTGGCCATTCCCAACCAAGTTTGCCATAATCTTTCGCCTGTAAATAAATCTAAACTTACGCAAAGCTCCCGCAATAAGCCGTCCTCATCTTCTTCAGCTATTAAAGTGAACGCTGATTTCTCATCAGTGGAGAAGGAACTAAAGCCAAGTGGAGTCGGAGCGGTCCAACTTGGAGAAGCTTCGAGTAAGCTGGATGAATTCGTGGAAATCAAAAGATTAGCCGATTTATTAAACATCGGACCATGGTATTGGGGCCAGTTTCCAAGAAGCATAGAAAAGGGAACCAGGAAAAGGGAAAGAATTTTGTTCATACCTTGCTTTTCTTTTGATTCAACGAATCGAGCAAGTTCCAAATAGCCAAAATATATAGATGATTCTGCAAATGTAGTGAAAAGGCTTGAACGATACCGGAAGACTGACAACCTTTGTCCTTTTTATTTCAGATGAATGTACACGAATACCAAGCAAAACAACTTTTCGCCGATGCCGGGGTAACTGTGCCCAACGGCACAGTCGCTCAATCAGCGGATCAAATTGATCAAGCTCTCGCATCCTTTTCCTCCGACCAAGCAGTGGTGGTAAAGGCCCAAATTCATGCCGGCGGTCGTGGTAAAGGCACCTTTACCAATGGGTTTAAAGGAGGTGTCCATGTAGTGTCCTCCTCTGAAGAAGCCCGGGAAAAGGCAGCAGCGATGCTCGGAAATGTTTTGGTTACCAAGCAGACAGGGGATGAGGGAAAGGAAGTAGGCACAGTTTATTTTACCGAGGCTTCCGATATCGATAAGGAATTTTATTTAGCCATATTGAGCGACCGTGCAACTTCCAAACCGGTAATTATCGCTTCCACTGAGGGTGGGGTCGATATCGAGGAAGTCGCTGAAAATTCACCGGAGAAAATCACTAAGGTTTTAATAGATCCTTCTCTAGGCATTCGTCCGTATCAAGCCCGTCAGGTTGCATTTTCTTTAGGTTTAAGTGGGGATTCTTTTAAGCAATGTGTGAAGCTTGTTTCTAAATTGTACGACTTTTTCTGGACCAAGGATTGTTCCCAGGTGGAAGTCAATCCATTGGTGCTTACCCCAACAGGTGATGTGCTCGCCCTGGACGCTAAAGTAAATTTTGATTCAAACGCACTCTTTCGTCATCCCGATGTCGTTCAACTGCGCGATCTTAGCGAAGAAGACCCAAAAGAAGTGGAAGCTTCCAAGTTTGATCTCAATTATATCGCTTTGGACGGAAATGTTGCCTGCATGGTTAATGGTGCTGGATTGGCCATGGCCACGATGGATATTATCAAGCATTACGGAGGATCCCCTGCTAACTTTTTAGATGTTGGTGGAGGAGCTAATGAAGAGCAGGTAGAAAATGCTTTTCGAATTTTGGTCTCGGACGATGCGGTCAAAGCGATTCTGGTTAATATTTTCGGTGGAATTATGAAGTGCGATGTTATTGCCACTGGTATTGTCAATGCGGCTCGCAAATTGGATATGAAGGTTCCCTTGGTCGTACGATTGGAAGGAACCAATGTGGAGCAGGGGAAACAGATTCTTGCTGACAGTGGTTTGGCACTCGAGCCTGCCGATACCCTTGCCGAAGCTGCCGAAAAAATTGTCAAACTGGCTGCCCAATCTTAATTAACACCCCTTTTTACTAAGAGATTTTACAATGAGCGTTCTCGTAAACAAAGACACCCGGTTGGTGGTTCAAGGAATCACCGGAAGTGCCGGTAGCTTTCACACCAATCAGTGCATAGAGTATGGCACCAATGTCGTAGCCGGAGTCACACCTGGAAAAGGTGGGCAAAAGTTTCAGGATTCCGTACCTGTATTTGATACAGTCCAGGAATCTGTCGATAGAGAAGGTGCTAATGTGGCTGCCATATATGTGCCTCCTCCCTTTGCTGCTGATTCCATTCTCGAAGCAATCGATGCGGAGATTCCTTTAGTTATTGCTATTACTGAAGGTATCCCCGTGCGGGATATGTCAGAGGTGAAGGCACGCTTGGCCACTTCCAATACCCGTTTGATCGGACCAAACTGTCCGGGTATTATCACTCCAGGAGAGTGTAAGATTGGCATTATGCCAGGATACATTCACAAGCCTGGAAAAGTGGGTATTGTTTCCCGTTCCGGTACCTTGACCTATGAAGCAGTATGGCAAATTACATCTGCCGGACATGGTCAATCTACCTGTATCGGGATTGGTGGAGATCCCATCAATGGAACGAGCCATCTGGACGCGGTGAAATTATTTAACGAAGATCCAGAGACCGAAGCGATTATTTTGATTGGAGAGATTGGTGGAACTGCCGAGGAGGAAGCTGCTGCCTTCATCAAGGAACATGTGAATAAACCATGTGCTGCATTTATTGCTGGTCGTACCGCTCCTCCCGGTCGACGAATGGGACACGCTGGTGCGATTGTGTCAGGTGGTAAGGGAACAGCTGAAGCAAAGGTAGAAGCTTTGCTCGATGCTGGTATCTCTGTTGCGGAGACTCCATCACATATGGCAGAGGCTCTCTTTAAGGTCTGGAATCCTTAGTTTATACCTTTCAAGTTTTTCACCACATCATCGAGCGGTGCGAGGGTAAATACCCTGCTGAAGGAGAATTTCTTCCAGTTACAAACTCAAAACTGGGGAATTAATTTCATTCTTCAAAATTTACTCTTCCTTAACTGGCTACAGATTGGCGGTAGGATTCGACTTCCCAGTTTTCAATAAATTCACGAGCGGGATCCGTCATGTATTCAACTCCACCAAAGGCTTGGGAAAGTTTGAGGACCTGAGCACCATCCTGAGCAAAGAGTAGGGCAAGTCCGGCATTCTTTACTGTTTTTCCAAGGCCATATATACGGTCGCCATGAATGACTACCTTGGGGGCAAATCCGTGCTTTGCCCGGTAAGCATCGGCTTGTTTCTGGGATAGTTCGTCAGAATAAGGAAAGGCTCGTGCATAGACAAGATGATCAGGGGTGATCGGACCAGGTACACATTCAAAAAAACCAGAGGACTCGATGAACGCAGCATCCTCCCCAAAGATTTCCTGAATTTTAGACTCGGCTTCAAGATCTCTCGTGCCTTCAGAGTTTCCAAGGTTTTCGCTGATGCCCAGTTTTTCATATTCCTCTCTGAGCGGATTCATAACGCTTGCATACAGAGAGCGGATTTCCTCAGCGGTGTCACCGGATACAAATATACCATGATTTTTGAGCATGATGATTTTGGGAATGCGACCGTGATCATTTTTATACTGATTAATACGCCCGTGCAATTCCATGCAGAGTGTATAACCGGCATCAATGTACTCAACCCAAAGAGCATCCGGAAAAAGCCTTTTGCTCACCGATTCCCCATCTTTGGCACAAGTCATACCATTGACCAAAAGGGCGTGGGTATGAACCACAAATTTAGTTTCGAGAATATTGTGGAGAGGGGCTTCTACAGAGGGCCTGCCGGCATCGTTGAGTACGGCTTCACCCATGAAGTTTTTGACCAGTTCCTCGCGGGCATGCGGTTCTGCAGGAGTTTCGAC
>Ga0209715_1002872_pt1 | contig 12707 bp, 14 predicted proteins | sample COGITO_mtgs_1205_2_FD_184809 | JGI IMG/M metagenome (GOLD analysis project Ga0209715, IMG submission 184809) | Pelagic marine microbial communities from North Sea - COGITO_mtgs_120503 (SPAdes) (version 2) | ecosystem: Environmental > Aquatic > Marine > Epipelagic ...
ATGGTATCAACAGAAATAGTTGGCCCAAAGGGGCTGATCAGAGCCCAACATAGCAACAATTATAAAGGAATCACATTCCACATGGGAAATGTCGGATTAATAGTGGTACTTGAATTGTATGTATTCAAAAACTTGCCCGTGTCCCAGGCACCTGTGAGCGTGAACACAATGGGTCGTTGATTGAATATCGCTATGAGCTCAAACGCAAACCAGATATTTTGAGAAATTGTGTTGTGGAGTGACTGGCACTAATTTTTTGTCCCAACTTGCAAAGAATGCCGATGCGCCTAATGTCTAGCCTTCTCACAAGCCATGGTCATCGGCGATCCCAGTTTTGAATTTAATAAAACCTATTGCACCGCACTATATGCTCGTCGTGAATGAACGGTATTTTGTACTCAACCTATCGCCTTTGAATTTCGTTCTGCGCAGCCTCAGCCATGAAAGCCGAGCGAGAGAGCCCACGAACCTGAGCGGCGGCATCAATGGCCTCAACAATGCCTTTATCCAAGCTCAAGTTTACACGAACGGACCGATGTTTTGTCGTCACTAGAGGAATAGAAATAAGATACGAACCAGAAGCCAGTTCCTGTGCAACTGTTGGATCACATGCGACCTCGTATACCTGACGAGCTGCTGGATGCTCTTCGCCTTCAAGGTGGAGCAGTAACGCCTCAATTGCGTTTTTTACAATATCTTCTTCCCGGTCTGACGCCGAAAAGCATCCAGGTACATCTGGAAACCACAGTCCATATGCGCTACTGTGATCCTTATCAACCACTGCAAAATAAGTTTTCATTGTTCGCTCCTTTCGTACCATCCTGCGGCTCTTGCAATCGCTTTAGCCGTGCCAAGCGGTAGGTCTTTCTTGGGATGAGGGACAGTTAAGCGATTGCCTTCTTTCACAAACTGGTGGTGTGATCCCTTCACATTACGAAGGGTCCAGCCTTCTTGCTTTAGGCGCTTTATGATCTTTTTAGTATCCCGTTCCATGCATAGATAACTACACCATGCACTGGTTGAATGCAAGAAAATTACGCAATATAATACGCAAAATTAATTTAGACCAACGCGTAAAATAATGAAAGGCCACCACATTAAAAGTGTTAAGAGATGCTAAGCAATGGTAGTAATTAGGGCGTTTGCAATTCTAAAAGTAATAAAATGGCCAGTGATAAACGTCTGATGTGCATATTAAACACCATAACGCCACCTTATCGGAACCCCCAAGTCCCTGTTCACTCAAGGGCTTCCAGTTGGCTGGGAACTTTCAATTTAAATGCGTAAGCTTGAGACGGCGCCCCCAGCGCCCGAGGGGAGCGACAAGCTGGTACACTTCATTGCCTTCGCGGCTCTGGCTTTCCCGCTGGCCCGCACGCGACGGTTTGGTCTGCTGCCTGTGTTCATCGGTGCCAGCGCCTTTGGCGCCATAATTGAGCTGATACAGCCCACCTTCAACCGCAGTGCAGAGTTAAGTGACTGGGTCGCAGATACGCTCGGCGTGATTATTGGAATTGGCCTTGGCTTGGCGTATCGGCGCGTCAGGCAGCGCCAGTCTTAAGGGGCGCGTGTCCCCCTAAGGTGCGTTCAAAACTTTATCAGTAATCTTAGCGATTGCGCAGGTTAGACACGTGAGAGATCGCCGCCAGAAACCCATCGACAGAGCCGCAATCAAAGCGCAACGCCGTTGAGTGTACGGCGTTCACGTTGCCCCGCTGGGCTTGAATGTTAATCGCGTCGGCCAGCTGGATTTCTCCGCCGCTGCCCGCGGGCAAGTCTCGCAGCACATCAAAGATATCTGGCGTAAGGATGTAGCGCCCAATTGACGCCATATCTGAGGGTGCCTCCTCAAAACTGGGCTTTTCCACGATGCCCGCAACAGCGCCTTGAGTGGCGCCATGTACGATCACCCCATATTTGGAGATGTCAGCACCGGGCACTTGCATGACAGACAATTGCGTTTGCCCAGATACCTCAAAAGCATTTTTTAAGTCGTTGGTCACGTTCGATTTAGCCGAAGCGCTTTTCTGCGTTAAAAAGTCGTCCGCAAGCAATACCGCAAACGGCTCATTCCCAACAACGCGCTCAGCACACAGAATTGCGTGGCCCAAGCCAAGCTGCTCCGCTTGGCGCACAAAAATACACTCCACCCCGCTTGGCAGGATATTGTGAACCATGTCGGCCTGCTCGTGCTTTCCCTTGGCGCGAAGGGCTGCCTCCAACTCAAGATTGGCGTCAAAGTGATCCTCAATGGCGCGCTTGTTGCGCCCCGTCACGAAGATCAACGTATCAATTCCGGCACGTATAGCCTCCTCAACCGCATATTGGATCAGCGGCTTATCAACGATCGGCAGCAATTCCTTTGGCATGGCCTTTGTCGCCGGTAAAAACCTTGTCCCAAATCCCGCGACAGGGAATACCGCCTTTCGTACAATTTTTGGCATGTCGAAATCCTTGCTGATCAATTACTGAGTTCGATACACGAGATAATCCGAACCTAAAAGGCATCATGGCGTAGATGTATGGCAATAGTATGAGGGATCACTGGCTTACCTGATGATTGCCCACTTGGCTGAGAACAAATTATAACTTATGCATATATCGAATGCGCAGGAGATTATATGACGTCCGCCAACACACCCTCGTGGTACATCGTGCAGTTTAAGCCCAACAGCCATAAGATTGCTGTGCGCAATCTGCAGCGGCAGGGGTTTGAGACATTCCTGCCGATGCATGAGGTGACGCGGCGCACGGTGGCCAAGTTTGAGACCGTGATACGGCCGCTGTTCGCGGGATATATGTTTGTGGCCTGCGACCCCGAGACAGCCCCATGGAGTAAGATAAACTCAACCTACGGCTTATCTCGCATGCTCAGCTTTGCGGAAGGCCCCAAGCCCATGCCAGAGGCCCTCATTGCTGGCCTGCGCGCGCGGTGCGACAGTGTCGGCAAGGTGGTGCCCCTGGAGAACTTTGAGGCAGGCCAATCGGTGCAAATGCACTCAGGCCCATTTGAAAGTTTCATAGCCACCGTAGAGCAAATGGCCAGCGACGCCCGCGTCTGTGTCTTGCTTGACTTTATGGGCAAGGCCACCCGCGTTCAGGTTGACCGGCAGCAAATCCAAGCGGTGTCGCCAATGGTCGGCCCCATTTGATTGGTCCACTTTGAATGTTTGTGCATCACTGGCCTTTGGCCCATCGGTATGATGGTCTCAGGGGAACGGGCAGCGTTTAACCAGCGCCTGTCAGGGATCAACATACGCACTCATTTGTTTGACGGTACCGTTTTTTCTTCTAAATAGCCTGATTGCACCCTCAAATCTGTGCCACGGGTTCTGGTGTCAGACAAGCCGCAACTCTCAACATCCAAGAGCCGTTCTCAGAGATTCTACAACATAGTCCTGCTCTTCATATGTTAGTGTTGGATAGAGAGGAATACTTATTGCCTTTTTGTAATAGCTCTCTGCTTCAGGAAAATCGCCATATTTAAATCCCAAATTTTGATAGTAGGGCTGTGTATGCACTGGTATGTAGTGAATATTAACATTAATTTCTCTAGAACGGAGAGCTTCAAATACGTCTAAATGGCTTGCTTCAATTTTATCAAGCTGAAGTAAAATTACGTACAGGTGGTAAGCAGAATATCCTTCCTCAACCTGATGTGGAGTGGTTACAGGAAATTCTTTCAATAGCGCATCATACCTTTTTGCTAATTTATGACGCTGAGATACATAGCTGGTCAGTCGGTTCATTTGGGATGCGCCTAAAGCTCCGTGTAAATCGCTCATCCGATAATTATGTCCTAGTTCAACTTGCTGATAATACCATGGGCCCTCCATTGGTTTGGTCATTAGGCTAGGTGTCCGCGTGATGCCATGACTTCTCAAAAGAGCCATTTTTTCCGCTAGGATTGGATTATTAGTAGTTGCCATTCCCCCCTCTGCACAAGTTATGACTTTCACTGGATGAAAACTAAAAACGGTGATGTCACTATATCGACAATTTCCAATTGGCTCAGTTAAATATCTACCACCAATCGCATGCGAGGCATCTTCAATTATTTTAAAACCGTACTTGAGCCCTAGCTCACTGATACCTTTCATACTACAAGGCTGGCCACTAAAGTGAACAGGCACGACAATTTTTGGCAACTTACCAAGAGCCTTAGCCTTGACGAGCTTGCGTTCGAGAGCAGATACGCACATGTTAAATGTTTTTGGATTAATATCAACGAAATCTACACTTGCACCGCAATAAAGAGCACAGTTCGCCGATGCAACAAAGGTGTTGGGAGAGGTCCACAACCAATCCCCTTCACCCAGACCTAGAGCCGAACAAGCTACGTGTAAAGTAGATGTCGCGCTATTTAAAGCAACTGCATATTTAGCATTACAATGCGCGGTTACTGCCTGCTCAAATTTTGGAACAGCAGGGCCTTGAGTCAAATTTGACGACCGTAAAACATTTTCTACTGCTAGTATGTCTTCCTCAGAAATATCTTGTTTTCCATAAGGTAACATATAGCGCTTATCCTCTAAAATGGTAAAATAATTTTGTATTATCAGGGTCAGCCCTAGTTCTTTGGCTACGTTACACCTCATTTAACGAAGAGAAAGGTTTTATGCCAGCATATTTAAGCTATCAGCTATAAACTTATTGCATAAGCTTTTTTAAGCTCCAAGGTTCCGTGAGTTGATGGTAGCCTCTCGGGGTTGGAACAGGTCAGCCATTGCAGAATGCCCGCCTTTGCCTATAAACCTACCTCGAAGGCATGGAGACATACGCATTCGTATTCCAAAGACCGCCACAGGCGTTCAATCCTGCGGTTCTTTATCCAACGCCCCCTGAATAAAAGTAATGGCCTAGCGGGTTAAGACTAGCAGACCATTAGGAATTTAACCTTTTAGTAAAATCCCTAAAGATTACGTTCCTGTGAATTGGATCTATTTGCTTCGAAATATGCGCGGAATGTTCCTATACTTGGGGCACCAAGCCACGAAGAATTCAATTCCTTCGGTCGGTGGAATTCTCAAAACGAAGATGCGCTTCTGTTTCCCAATTGAAACGATTTGCACAAGACGCATGTCGTCTATTGCTCTGAAGCGGTACCAGTATCTAGCGCCGCTGATTTTGATCTAAAATCAGTTTTTAGCACGAATAATTTGGCCAGAAAATCCATGCAGATTATTGGGACACGGAGCTATTTTTGTTTTAAATGTGCTTGAGCCGGATGGCCTAGTTTCTGCCATTCTTTCATCGCGCATTCCGAGAACTAGAGACTACATCTCAGCTAGACCCACCTCAACAAAGGGCCCATCTCTGCGTGCCTCAGCAAGGGCATTTAATTCTAGGTCATCGAGCCTGTCGACCATCGCGTGATACTTACCAGCTGGCACACAGTAAAATGCCAGCGCGTTTTGCTTAAGAATAGCGACGGCCGCGCCATTCCCGGAGGCTACAGTGCCCGTCGGGTCTTTTTGCAACTCGGTGACGCTCGCCGTGACGTCTGCGAGGATGGGGCCAGCCATACTGAAACTCCTTCGTGAAGTTTAATGGGCATTTATAAAAAATGTTTTGAACCTGAAATGAAAGACTTTCTCAGCGCACAATAAAGTGTGGTTTCAACGTCAAAGAAGCCAGACATATCCTATTTTTATACGTTTAGAATAAATTCAGCTGCGTTGTTAAATTCGGTCCCTAATCCAAGATGAAAGGTCACCTTCGTCAATATGGCTGGAGGCAAGTTCAACAATCATGGTGAACTTCTCAGGCCCTGTCGCCGTGAGGTCAAAGCCATTGAGTTTGAGAAAAAGCCTGATGGCGATTAGAGCGGTTCGCTTATTACCGTCGTTGAATGGATGATTTTTACTAATACCAAAACCATAAGCCGCAGCCATATCTGAAATATCAGGCTTTGGGTCACCATAAAAATATAAGTTTTCAGGACGTGATAATGCTGATTGCAAAAGACCTTCATCCCTCACGCCAGGCAATCCACCGTGCTCAGATATCTGCCTATCGTGAATAGCATGTATCGCGCGCTGACTAATCCAAACTGGCTCACTCACTTTGCAAGTTTTCTAAGAATGTCTCGATCCTCTCGCATAATTCCTTCAGCAAGAGACATTTGAGTTTCAAAGTCTGGATCATACGGCGTTAATTCAATCCCGTTGGCAGTCTCCACAACATGTAAAAAATCCCCCTTATCGACGCGGAGTTTTGCCAGTATATCCTTCGATAGCAGAACCCCTGCAGAATTTCCGACAGCTGTAATTTTAACGGCAGTCATAACGATTCTCCTGATCAGTTTGTTATAACTTACGTTATACCATCAATTCTATCAAGTATTTTTAAAAGTGGTATTTGGTCTTGATCACTTATCCAATATTTCTCTAACAAGATTAGCTTCAGTTCGTTTCGGGAAATCAGAAAACCTCAGTTGGCGCCTCCAAATATGCACACCAATTTTTGAATGCCGTCCTGCGTTTTGATTTTGCCTCCGAATGGTAGCGCCTCAGCAGGCGACGCTTGCGATTGATGAATATTTGCAGCTCATCCATGCGCCGTTTATCCACCCTGGCAATCAATTTAATCGCCTGCCAGAGCAGTTTTGGTGTCTCAGCATGGGCCATTATTTTGGCATATAGTATTTGCTTTGTTTCCAGCTCAGAAAGCTCTCGCAGCAGGGGATCATCTTGGGCTTCAAAGGCCGCCAGTGCGCGGTGGGTGCGCCTTAACTGTACCTCAGTACGTGCAAGGCTCAGAGCAACGATTTCTGCCAAGGAGAGCACATCGTCTACACGCAATTTTGCGTCTGGTCTGTTGAGTATTATGCGAAACCACTGCCGAACAGAGCCCACATCTGGCCCCGCGGTTAGCCCATGGCGCCTCGCATTTTGCGACGAGATCGCCTTGCCTGCTGAAGTTCGGGGTCCAGTACTTTCACGTTTCTTCTTTTCACTGCGACTGTCGCCAGCCATCACCCTCAAGCCTCCTCGGCTATCGCCTCGATTGGCCTGAACTGTTGAAGGCGATCATAATCTTTTTTGAGGTCGCGTCGGCGCTCCTCCAGTGTCTCAATGCGGTCCGAGTGCGTCTGGAAAACATTGCCTCTTTTGTATTGGTCAGCGAGTATATCTTCTGCATGTTTGAACGACACAGAAAGGTCATCATGAGCGCACTTTTTAATCTCAGGCTCTTTTGAATAAAGCCTTTGGATCAAATCCTCCGCCTCTGTTTTTGCTGGGATGGGATCAAACTCGTAAGGCTCTTCAAATTGATCTCCAAGAATGAGGTTAAAGTCAAATGATTGGCCACTCGCTGGTTGGTGTTCTTTGCGGAGTTTATCCATCTCAGCACTGTAGATTCCTCGGTGTTTGTTAATTATATGGGATTGAATATCTTGCTCTACACCACGGCGTACTGAGGCGCGCATGGCACGCGTCAGTTGCGATATTTCCCACTCTACCGTGATAATGTTTTCGGCAAGCACGCGCTCGTGGGCAGTCATAGGCACGAGCGACTGCAAGAGGTGCTCGTGAAAGGTCTCGAAAAAGCCGTCAGTCTCACCAATAGCATCAGAGGGTTCGAACAAGAGTTCTGCGAAACTCGTTAAGCCAAACTGTTGGGCCACGAGTGAATTAGGTTTTGTTGCCATAGTTAACATCTCCCTGATGACAATTGGAATCGCTACTGTATCAGGAGGTAAAATACCACATTTAGTGTTTATCTTAAAGATGTATCCCTACATGTGCTATTTTTGTTAAGTTATCACGAAGTTAAAATAAATTATTGTGTTTAGGACTGTCTGTCTGGGGACCAAAGACGAATTCCAGGGCCATCCTCAGGCGTGCCGATGAATTCAATGCCTGCCGATAGTAATGTGTCGGTAATCAGCTTCACATTTGCAGCCGTGGCGGCTTCCAACCCATTTTCTCTTTCTATGCGTCTAATAGTTCGAGCACTGACGCTGGATCGCTTTGCAAATTCGTCAAATGACCAACCAAGTGCAGCTCTGGCCATCATTATTTGCTTAACCGAAACACTTGACATTTACGTTATATGTCCTATTTAAGTCCATATGGACGATAAATTACAAAACACTTGGAAGCACTACATACACCGACTTGAAGGTGCATATGCTACCAACACCATTAAAGCATATTATGCAGACATCAGTCACTTTGTCGACTGGTGTGAGCGCAGCAATCTCATTGCACTGCCCACCAGCTGTGGTGTCATTCAACGCTATCTTGAGGCGGCGCTAGCACAGTACGCACTGACAACTATCAAGCGGCGTCTCTACGCTGTCCGCAAAATCAATATGCTGATGGGGTTTAGTGATCCCACGCGCACCGAAGACTTTTACTTGGCATTCCGCAGGTTGAAGCGTGCAAAGCCAAACAGGCCACATCAGGCAAAGGGTGTGAACTATGAATTACTGCTTCAAATGATTGATGCCCAACCAAGATCGCTAATAGGACACAGAAACCGCGCCCTGCTGTCGCTTGGATATGATTTTCTGGCCAGACGGTCGGAATTGGCTGCCCTGAAGTTTGAATATTTGGAGTTTTTGCCCGATGGGACGCTGCGCGGCATGATCCCAAAAAGTAAAGCCGACCAATTGGGATACGGCCGGCTTACGTTTGGATCTCGTCGTAGTGCTGGGCTGTTAAAAACATGGCTCAAAAAGAAACCTAAATCCATTCACTGGCTGTTTTGCCCAATCAGTCATGGGAAATGCCTTGATCGCCACCTCTGCGACAGAAGCGCATCTGAGATTGTGAAATTTGCTGTGAGGCAGTCAGGTAAGTCTTGGCCTGTCGCTGCTCAGTATTCCGGCCACTCGCTTAGGATTGGTGCTGCCCAAGATTTACTCATCAAGGGCCACGACACACTGGCCATTATGAGGGCAGGGGGCTGGCGTAGCTTAGATTCTGTAAATGGGTATCTAAAGTTTGCAGAGCATAACGTCTGGGCGTCCTAGTGGAGCAATTTTAATACAATATGAGCCGTACTCATCGCTTTAAATCTGATAATATTTTTTTAGTCTTAACAGCTTTCAATTAATTTTTTTAGATCATTAATTTTTTGCTCAAGGCCAGCTTGCTCCCCACGTGCCTCTACGTTTAGCCGTATTAGGGGCTCAGTGTTTGATTTACGCAGACTAAAGCGCCAATCTGGAAAGCTGAGGCTCAAGCCGTCCATTTCATCTAACTCAGCAGTGTCGCTATATTTTGCTAGGATAGCGGCGATTACCTTATCTGGATCGGCGACAGTGAAGTTTTGCTCGCCACTACTTGGAAATTTTTTAAATCGATCCGCAACTAACTCACCAAGGCTCTTGCCAGAAGTGCTAATAAGCTCCGCCATCAGCAGCCAGGGGATCATCCCGCTGTCACAATAGGCAAAGTCCCTAAAATAATGATGCGCCGACATCTCGCCACCGTAGACCGCCTCATGCGCCCGCATCGTCTGTTTGATAAACGTGTGACCCGTCTTGGATTGTACAGCGACACCAGATTTCTCCGAAACAATGTCCTGTGTGTTCCACACAACGCGTGGGTCATGAGCAATTTTGGCGCCAGCTTCCTTATCTAAAAATATTGACGCCAAAAGCCCCACGACATATTCGCCAGGGACAAATTCACCGGTGGCATCAAAAAAGAAGCAGCGGTCAAAGTCACCATCGAAGGCAACGCCAAAGTCAGCGCCCTCGCGCTTCACAACGTCACCGGTCGCGGCATGGTTTTCTGGTAGCAGGGGATTGGGAATGCCATTGGGAAATGTGTGATCTGGTTCATGGTGGACGCGAATAAACTCTAGTGGGGAACCGATGCGGCTGAGCTCATCGGCTATTGCGTCAAACGTCGGACCCGCGGCACCATTTCCAGAGTTTACCACCATTTTTAATGGCTTAAGGTTCGAGTGATTTAGGAAACTCAGGACGCGCTGCACGTATTTCTTGCGCGCTTCTCTTGAGATATCTTGGATAGAGCCTTTAGGTAGGTTTTCCACCCACGTTGCAGTTTCTGCTAGTAGTTTGATCGCTTGAAAGTCTTCCTGATCGTCCAACGGTCGGGAACCGGATTTTACAATTTTAAGACCGTTGTAATTGATTGGGTTGTGGGACGCGGTGATTTCAATTCCGGCGCAGGCGTTAAATTCGGTTACGGCCCAATACATTTCCTCGGTTCCAGCCAGGCCTGTTGAAATGACGTTAGATCCAGCGTCACAAATTTCGCGCATGACCGCGGCGGCTAACTCTGGGGATGTCTCTCTAGCATCGAAGCCAACCACTATGTTTGTAGCGTGAAAATGCTGTGCCACTGCTCGGCCTATGCGGTAGGCTATTGTGGTGTCAAAATTCACATTCAATTCGCCTCGAACGTCGCAGGCCTTAAAGCAGCTTAAAGCTGTTGGTCTTTTTTTGATGTATTTCATATAGGGGTCTTTCATGGTGTTAATGTTCAGCTAAACTGCCCAAGGTAATCTTCTAGCTCCGCGCGTAGAGATCTTCATAGCGGATAATATCATCTTCGCCCAAATATACACCTGTTTGCACTTCGATAAGCACCATCGGCACTTTGCCGGGGTTTTCCATTCTATGCACGGCACCTAGCGGGATGTAGATAGATTGCCCCTCGGTCAGAAGTGTCACGTTGTCGGCAACCGTGACCTTGGCTGTCCCCTCCACTACAATCCAGTGTTCTGACCGGTGACGATGGCTTTGCAAGGATAATGCAGCGCCTGCCAGCACATGGATACGCTTCACTTGAAAGCGCGCGCCTATGACAAGGCTTTCAAACCAGCCCCAGGGGCGGTGATCTTTTGGGAAGGATTCAGCCTGGGCCACACTCTTGGCTTTTAGCGTGGACACAACCAGCTTGATATCCTGCGTACGGTCTTTATGAGCCACCAAAACAGCATCTGGCATTGCAATGGCGATAATATCTTCCAGTCCCAAACCCACTAAATGTTGAGATTCATTTTCTGAGCGTAACAACACATTTTGGCATTCAATCGCTGTGGTATTTTCGCTGGTCACCACGCCTTCAGCGTCAGGCCCTTGTTCCAACCAAACCGCATCCCATCCACCAAGATCATTCCACCCCTCCGAATAGGGAACCGCCGACAGCGTGTCAATTTTCTCCATGATTGCGTAATCTATTGATATATTTTCACATTTATCCCATGGTTCAGCGGCAAGCCGGAAAAAGCCAAGGTCTACGTGACCTTGATCAATGGCATCACCCACCGGATCCATCAACTCTGGCGCATGGGCCTGAAAGGCGGCAATCATATCCTTGGCGCGGAACAGGAAAATACCCGCATTCCAAAGATAGGTCCCAGCGTTAAGCATCGCTTTGGCTGCTTCGGCATCTGGTTTTTCAACAAATCGCTTGAGTGGTACCGCGCCGCCAGATGAGGCCGCCGACAATTCCAAATATCCATAACCCGTTTCAGGCCGTGTTGGGGTGATGCCAAAGGTGACAATCCGCCCGCTTACCGTTTCCTTCAACCCCTCACAAATCGCCGCGTGGAAGGCCAAAGTGTTGGGGATAATATGATCTGAAGGTGCAATCAAAATTGTAGCTTCAGGATCACTCTTACAGGCATAAATTGCCGCAGCCAAAATCGCTGGAGCCGTATTGCGACCTTCCGGTTCAATCAAAACCGCGCCGGGATCAATGCCGGCACCTTGCAACTGTTCTATTACGATAAAGCGGAAATCTGAATTGGTCATGGTAACGGGCGCATCAAATTGCACAGCTTGGGATGAGACCAAGCGCTTGGCACTACTTTGAAACAGAGTTTCATCGCCCAAAAGTGACGAAAACTGTTTAGGGTAGCTCTTGCGGGATACTGGCCAAAGTCGAGTACCAGAGCCACCTGCGAGCAAAATTGGCGTAATTCGAGTCATAGATTATCCTCTTAAGCTTTGCTCGTTTTGCAGAAACCAACTGTAGGTTTCAGACAAACCATCGCCTAGTGCAATCTTCGCCTGCCAGCCCATGGATTTAAGTCGGGTCACATCCATCAGCTTGCGCGGGGCGCCATCTGGTTTGGTCGCATCTGTAATAATCCGTCCGTTGTAACCAGTGATCTTGGCTACTATCTGCGCCAACCCCAAAATCGAAATATCTGTCCCACAGCCAACATTGATATGACTAAGCATGGGTGAGGTGCCCGCATCATAGTCAGATTTCGGCAGGTCCAGCACAAACAGAGATGCCTCGGCCATATCGTCTACATGCAAAAATTCGCGCCGGGGTGTTCCCGTACCCCAAATCTCCACTTCATCTTGCCCTGATTGAGCCGCCTCATGAAACCTACGGATCAACGCCGGTAAAACATGGCTATTATCTGGATGGAAATTATCGTTTGGACCATAAAGATTGGTCGGCATAACACTTCGGTAATCAACTCCGTGTTGCCGGTTGTAGCTTTCGCAGAGTTTGATGCCGGCAATTTTGGCAATTGCATACGGCTCATTGGTGGGTTCCAACGTTCCGGTCAGCAACGCATCCTCACGCATTGGCTGTTGCACATCGCGTGGATAAATACACGACGACCCAAGCTGCAACAAATGCGTCACCCCGGCATCGAAGGCTTGATGAATTACGTTACATTCAATCATCAGGTTTTGATAAATAAAGTCAGCAGGGTAGATATTATTGGCATGAATACCACCCACTTTTGCAGCGGCC
>Ga0209715_1002873_pt1 | contig 12707 bp, 2 predicted proteins | sample COGITO_mtgs_1205_2_FD_184809 | JGI IMG/M metagenome (GOLD analysis project Ga0209715, IMG submission 184809) | Pelagic marine microbial communities from North Sea - COGITO_mtgs_120503 (SPAdes) (version 2) | ecosystem: Environmental > Aquatic > Marine > Epipelagic ...
CTGATACTGCCTGGCAGCCAGCTAGCTACACGCATTACCCATTCACGATTGTCGCCCAAAAAACTGCTTAAAGAGATGCAGCCAGTGCCAGGCTTATTACGTGGCATGAATTATTGACGAATGATTCCACCGCACTAAAGAAAGTCTCGCTCCGTGCGCTAACAGGGCATTAGAAAATACTGATCTTATTGGCCCAATCTCAGCGATCGCTTGAACCCACTCATAAACGGCATCGCCTTTACCCCAGTATCAATGAAGCGTGAAACTCTAAAATAATCAAAATAAGAATAAATAAGTCATGGAACAATTATTGCGGCTTTGCCTCATCAGCTTGATGCTTTCCGCCCTGCCCAGTTCCGTTTTTGCGGGCGATGAATGGGCCAGGTCGGATCCTCGATAACACCTGAAGCCGGGTCAATCTTTTGGGGGAACGATATCTCTGGCGATGGACGAAGAATCGCCATCACTGCTTGGACAGGGAATTTATCAGACTCGGCGACGATCGAAGCGTTCGATTTTCTTGATGGAGACTGGACAAAAGTCGGCGGCACTCTGACAACGGATACGGGTGTTGGCTATATAAAGCTAAGCCGAGACGGACAGACGCTTGCGATCGGTGAATCAGAATATCTCGGCGGCGGCGCTGGCTCTGGTTCCGTTTATCACTGGAATGAATCAGAAGAGGATTGGCAAAACGCGGCGCAAGTATTGAAGGTACCGGTTGCTGCACAGGGTTTTATGGGGTCTCGCTTAGTACCGATGGGCTCGTTCTGGGCGTATCGATGTGGGGTGCAGGTAAAATAAGGTTTTATTATTTCGATCCGGCGAGGTCCCTCTGGGACATGCGGCCCGAGTTCTCGGCCACTAAACTTGAAGGGCTCTCCATTACAGATGACGGCAATCGGGTTGTTACTGGAAATCGACGCTACCAAGGCAATTTTAAAGAGGCTGAAGTCAAAGTTTACGACTGGAACGGCGTAAGTTGGCTACAGATTGGACAAGCTATCTACAACGAATTTGCTGGTGATGCTGCGGGGTTCGTAAACATTTGCGGTGATGGCAATAGATTGTCGGTTGGATCCCCAACTCATGGTGCTGACAATACGGGTCAAGTTCGGATTTACGAATCCGCCTATTCGTGCGGTCAAAAATATTTTTACAGCCTCTCATAAACTTAGTGAATATGTTCATTTTTAGGGGTAATCTCAAAAGGAGGCTTTAATCCGACTTAAACTTGGCGTCAGCTTTTTGCGACCGAGTTTAATATGCTTTGAGGTTCATTGATAAAACTGCGAGGCCCTGTGTTTAGAGCGATCCGCATAAACGGCATCGCCTTCACCCCAGCATCAATGAAGCGTAAAGCTCTAAAATAGTCAGAATCAGAATCAGAATCAGAATCAGAATCAGAAGAAGTAAGCTATGAAACAATTTCTGCGACTTTTCCTAATCAGCTTGATGCTTTCCGCCCTGCCCAGTTCTGTTTTTGCGGTCAACGAATGGCGCCAGGTCGGATCCTCGATAATACCTGAACCCGGGTCAATCTTTTGGGGGAACGATATTTCTGGCGATGGACAAAGAATCGCCATCATTGCTTGGACAGGGAATTTATCAGACTCGGCAACGATCGAAGCGTTCGATTTTCTTGATGGAGACTGGACAAAGGTCGGCGGCACTCTGACAACGGATACGGGTGTTGGCGATATAGCGCTAAGCCGAGACGGACAGACGCTTGCGATCGGTGAATCAGAATATCTCAACGGCGGCGCTGGCTCTGTTTCCGTTTATCACTGGAATGAATCAGAAGAGGATTGGCAAAAACGCGGCGCAAGTATTGAAGGTATCGGTTGCTGCACAGGGTTTTATGGGGTCTCGCTCAGTGCCGATGGGCTCGTTCTGGGCGTATCGATGTGGGGTGCAGGTAAAATCAGGTTTTATGATTTCGATCCGGCGAGGAACCTCTGGGACATGCGGCCCGAGTTCTCGGCCACTAAACTTGAAGGGCTTTCCATTACAGATGACGGCAATCGGGTTGTTATCGGAAATCGACGCTACCAAGGCAATTTCAAAGAGGCTGAAGTCAAAGTTTACGACTGGAACGGTGTAAGTTGGCTACCGATTGGTCAAGCGATCTACAACGAAATTGCTGGTGATGATGCGGGGTTCGTAAACATTAGCGGTGATGGCAATAGATTGTCGGTTGGATCCCCAACTCATGGTGTTGACAATACGGGTCAAGTTCGGATTTACGAATATAGTGCCTCAGAGGGTTTTTGGCAGCGAATTGGCAACCTAAAGGGTGGACCTGGTGAGTATCTAAGAAATCGAGATATCGCCAATGGACTCAGCAGTCAAGGTGATCGTGTACTAGTCAAGGGAGGCGGCAACGATGCCGCAGAAACTTATAATGAAGGTTTTGCAGAGGTCTTTGAGTTCGACAAAGAGACCAATCAATGGACAAGCGCCGCAGGCACAATTAATCGGAACGAAATTGTTGAAAAGTGTTGTGACTTCGCTATGGATTCATCCGGCACGCATGTGGTGACAACTTCTTCTCCAATCTCAGGAACAACGCCGGCTGACTATAACGGTGAAACCAGGGTTTTTAAACTTGTCGACAATCCTGATTTTGGCGATGCGGACGGCGTTGAGAGAGTTGGTGGTGAATTTTTAGTAACCAGTTCTTCAACTAACACAAAACCCAGAATTCCCGTTATAGCTCCTCTAAAGGACGGCGGATTTGTAATTTCTTGGAGTGTTTCCAGTTCCGTTGGTGACGCTTTGAATTACAGTTCGGAAGCGAAGCGTTATGGACAAGATGGAATAGCTTTTGACAACGAATTTAGCTCTAACTATGGATCCGTGTCTGTCGCTGGGCTCTCCGATGGAGGATTTGTTGTTGCGAGAGACAGCGGTGGGATTTTTGGCACGCGCTACCAGAAAGATAACTCTGTTTTAGGAGCGGAGTTTCAGATAAATACGACAACAGCAGGCTATAAGCAGTATCCCGCCGTAACGGGCCTTGTTGATGGAGGGTTCGTAACGACTTGGCAGAGCAATGGTCAGGATGGCGACTATTGGGGCGTTTACGGTCAACGGTTTACTCAAGACAGTTTGAGGTTAAGCAGCGAATTTCAGGTTAACACCACCACGGCGGGCGGGCAGCATGACTCTTCTGTAACCAGCTTGTCGGACGGCGGTTTTGTGGTTACTTGGACGGCTTTTATAATTGATGGAAACAGTAGTATTTACGGACAAAGATATGCTGCTGATGGCAGCACAGTAGACACTGAGTTTCCGGTACAAACGGATACTCAGACGACTGGATATCAGTCAGCCGTTGCAGGGTTAGAAGATGGGGGCTTTGTAGTAACTTGGATGAAACAACTGGAGTTGACTTATTCTGATCCGGGGATTGATGATTATTGGGATATTTATGGTCGGAGATTTGGCGAGGACGGCACAGCTTTGGACGCTGCATTCCGGATAAATTCATCCGATCCATATACGCAAGAGTATCCGGACATCGCAGCGCTACCTGATGGAGGGTTTGTGGTCGTTTGGCAGAGCTTTGGCCAAGATGAGTCGGCGCAGGGAATTTACGGGCAAGTTTTTTCCGAGTTTGGAGATCCAGTTGGAACTGAGTTTCGCGTGAATACAACGACAGATAGCGCGCAGCAACGACCGTCTGTAGCAGCCCTTGCTGATGGCGGTTTCGTAGTTACATGGGAGAGTTTCGAGCCAAGTCTGGAGAAGTTCCACGTTTTCGGTCAAAGATATAAACTTACGGTCGGGTCGAGTAATCTTGATATCGATGGCGATGGTGTTCCAGACAATACCGACGCCTTCCCAGACGACCCAGCCGCCTCGGTCGATACCGATAGCGACGGCAAACCTGATGACTGGAATGAGGGCAAATCCGAAGCCGACTCTACGTCCGATCCCGCCCTAGTGCTGGATGACGACGATGACAATGATGGCATCAAGGATCATCTCGATGAATTTCCATTAATTGCATCCACAGAACCGCTCGATCGATTGATTGATCCGGATGGGGATTATGATGGCGATGGCGTACCGAACGCCTTTGATCACTTTCCTCAAGATCCATCTGAGTCGATGGATCTTGATTTTGATGGCTTAGGCAACAATGCCGATGATGATGATGATGGTGACGGCGTTTTAGATGAGGACGATGCGTTTCGTTTTAACCCCTTCGAAACCGTTGATTCTGATGGCGATGGTGTTGGTGATTTTGTAGATGCCGCACCCAACAATGGCGATGTAACCAGTCTTGTCATATCCGAAGCCCTAACAGGCATCATTGATACTAATTTACGGGCTTGTCTTGCTGATAGAACGCAAGGGCTGGCTTACGCGGGTGAATTAACAGAACTGGTTTGTGGCTATGATCTTGGTGAATCGATTGAGGTCTACGATCTCACAGGGCTTCGTGCATTCCATCAATTGACTTATATCGAATTGAAGCGGGGGGCGCCGACTTCACTCGAGCCAATTCACGGTCTGTACAAGTTGCAAAGGCTTCGCCTTAATAATCTTGCCTGGGATTTCCATGATTTTGATCAGTTGGCGCCATTTTACAGCCTGACGGAGTTTGGCTCTGATGGTTTCCAGAACGTTCAGCCTGAAGAACTCGAAATGTTGGGGCGGCTACCCCGATTGACCCATCTAAGCGTTGGATCCTATTTCTCATTAAAGACGCTTTCGTTTTTAACGAAATTGCCAAGGCTACGACAGTTAGGGATTTCGTACAGTGAGATCGAGGATTATTCGCAGCTAGAAAGCCTGTATTACCTCAAGACATTATGGCTTGATTTCAAAGCGGGTCCTAAATTCAGCGACTTGAGTTTCTTAACCTTCTCGCCCAATTTAAAAGAGTTGGGCCTGGGTGGCGCGAATCTTGAAGGGCTTGCAGGAATCGAGCAAGCTCGTAATCTCGAAAATTTAACAGCGTGGGAAGGTCCCATCAGCGATATCGCTGTACTGACTGAACTTGCACATCTCCAATTTCTCAATCTTTACCAACAGCAGATTTCTGATATCACACCGCTCGCCGGGCTTCAGCAATTAGAGACCGTTAACCTAGCCGAAAATAATCTTTCGTCGCTTGGAACTGTACTCATTAATTGGTCTTACCCAACCAGCTTTAATCTAACCGGCAATCCGCTGCCTTGCAGTGAGGTAGATGCTGCGAGAGCGAATCCGAACATTACAGTCGAATTCGATGGCCAATGCGCACTACAGGGCATCGATGCCTTCAAGTTCGACGCACCCGCTCGCCCTTATGCTGTTTATCACTATGCCTTGGATTCAGCACCGTTCACTTACCCTTATGAGCTTAATGGCGATCAATATTCTGTCTCAGACCGGGGTGGTTGGACTGGAATGACGTTTTCGGTTGAGTTCAACGACCAAATGCAGCTTTTTGCGTCTCCGTTTGATACGGAAGCGTTAAATAGCGCGTGGCAGTCGGGTGGCGGCTCCACCGTTATGGCCACAGAAGCAACGGGTAATCGAGATACTCGTAAATTCAGCGTATCTGGTGGTGCAAAAGAGGCGCAGATCGCGATCTTTACAAACTTTGGTTTATCTGCAGAGGATGTGGTTCAAACAGGACACTATTTGCGGGTGACTCGGCCCACGGTTGGGTCAGCTCCGTGGGGTGATGGTGCTGATTGCGCTTTTCCAACTCTTGAGGGTTTCTCACCGCAAATTGAACGAGAAAAGCAAATAGGTCTCTATTTTAGCGATCTTATAGAGGGCGGGTCGGCGCCGATGTTTGAGCATAGTTTGGGTGAGAATGCCTTGTTGAATTGTTCAGACACCCCACCAGGTATTTACGATCTCCAAGTTGCCGCGCTCGACGGCCGAGGTGGCAAAAAACTTTTCAATTTAACGGTTGAAGTTTTGGCTGAACAAACGGCAGGCGGAAAGCTCGAATGGCTAAGTAAACCTTCTGATGGGTTCCTCCCTTGTAATGATTATTGCGTTCAGACGGCGGACAGGCTTGCTTATCGTTTTGCACTTTCCGAGGCGAGCACTGCCTCTGGTAGGACGATTGTCTACGGCGTGGAAGATTTTTTCGAAACCTCAAATGGCTCGGAAGCCGCTCCGATCTCAGATGGCCTGCAAGCTCATTTAGGGGACGCCGCTTTAGCTGACCTCGATGATGTTTCTACGAATAAGAGCCGTGCTTTTTCTTTTGACCTTTCTAGTCTTCGGGGTTTGATTACTGGCGCTGTTTTAAAAATACGCGCCCGTCCTTTAGACGATGAAAGGGCTGAAGGCAACGATGGGATCTACCTATCTGGCTTTGATGAGTCGGGTAACAATCTGATGCCTGCTTATACAATTGGCCTAGGCGTTGATTCTCCGCCAAACAATTATTTTGACTTTGACTGGCAGATAGACGGTAGGCCGGCCCATCCAGACGAAGGGTACGAAATCGTTATTGATCTCGCCAGCTTCGCTGCTAAAGAGGGTACAGGCCTCTCTTTGATAGAGGCGATAAACACCACTGGATTATTAGACATGGTGGTTGGTGACGACACGAACGTTGATTACGTGTCTCTAGAAGTCAGTACAGGCAGTGCTGAGGCGGAGCGGTTCCCGTTTTATCAGAGCATGGAAAATGTTGAAGCTGAGTTTAGAGGGGGCTGGGTTGGCGGCGCTTTTGAGTTCAAGCTCAATGATGAGTTTAAAGCCTTTGCAACAACCGACAATGATGGAAACTATCAAAGCGGTGATTACTTTGCTCAGCAGTCCGCTTTGTTTACTACGGCAATTCGAGAAGGCGCTGGCGGGATATCTTTAAGGCTGACGGAATCAGGCGGCGTTGATAACAGCTTCGGGCTTAACAATCTAGAGAAAGAGACTACATTAGGTTTAACAACCAATGGTGGAAATTCAGTCGAGCAGATTTCAGTGCGCAACCGATATGTCAGAATGACCAGGCTAGAGCCGGGCAGTGGCTCGCGTGCAGACAGCCAATGCACTGAATATGGAATTGACGAATACGCCGATGGGATTCAACACCATGGGCAGAGTTCATTAATGCCGAATAATGTAATCTCGGGTGGCACCATGGACCTTTTAGGGTTCGGTGGCGAGAACAGTTTTTATCTTTGTTCGGATACACCGGTCGGTATTTTCCCAGTCGTATTTCAGGTCCTTGATGGGCGTGGAGGCAAGACGCAAATTGAACTCACGATCGAGGTATTAGGAGCTCGAACGCCTCAAGGTAAGGTTGATTGGTTTGCCTACTCACCGAACGCTGTCGACAGCGACGGAGACGGTGTCCCCGACAATATCGATGCCTTCCCTTATGACCCCGCCGCCTCAGTCGACACCGATGGCGACGGCCTGCCGGATCAGTGGAATCCGGGTTACTTTGCCGAAGACTCCACCTCGGCGCCCGCACTGATCAAAGATATGGATGACGATGGTGACGGCGTGCTGGACAGCGTTGATCAGCGGCCACTGGATGCGTCTGAAGCATTCGACTTCGATGGCGATGGCATCGGTGATAATGCCGATACCGATGATGATGATGATGGCTACAGTGATGCGGAGGATGCATTCCCATTCAATCCACTGGATTGGACGGATTCCGATGGTGATGATGTCGGTGACAATACGGATGCATTTGGCTTAGATCCAGATCTGCAAAGCCTTGCTGTTGATGATGCTTTAGGGTTTGTCACCGATCCTTCTCTGTTGAACTGCTTGAACCAATCGACGCAAGGGATGGTCCGCGCTCAGGAATTAACCTATCTGTATTGCAGTTATCAGGAAGATCAACCGCCGGTCTTAGACCTTTCGGGTATCGAACATTTCTTTATGTTGCAACACATTCAGCTTGTTCAGGGCGCCCCTGTGAGTCTCGAACCATTGGCTAAACTGAACGCCCTTAATCTTCTGGAGATTGGTAATGTGCCAGGTTGGCAGATGCGTGATTTCTCTCCATTAAAGGCGCTTTACAATCTTCGGGATTTAAGTTGGGATCACGCCGACTTTATTCGGGCTGATGACTACCTAGTGCTTGAGCGGTTACATAATTTAACTGCGATTGGGTTTGGTCGAAGCGAGAGTATGGAAAACATTGAGTTCTTGCGCCAGTTTCCAAGACTGCAAAAAGTTGGCATCCAAGAAAACGCCATTTCTGACTTCTCAACGATAGGTGAACTGGAGCATCTGTTACACCTCAATATTTACAAGCAAAGCACTCTAGACCGGCTTGATGTCTCATTTTTAAGGGGCAATCGTGAGTTACAGTCGTTCAGCACACATATGGGTATTACAGGCGAGCGCGTCTTTTTATACCTCGACAAACTCAAGGAGTTTGCGACGGGCTGGTCAGGGTCACCGGATCAACCTCATCAATTCTCAGAGTATACCAATCTTGATTTTCTGATGAATGCTGTGGGACTAGAGAGGATATCAGTCGAAAACTATGGTCTCAGCGATTTCTCAAGACTTTCGAGCTTTCCGAATCTGAAGCACCTTAATGTCAAAGGCAATCGAATCAGCGATTTAAGTGTTTTGACTGGTCTCGATCAGCTCCAGTATGTGGGCTTGGTTTCGAATGAATTACAGACTTTGGGTGATGTGCTGATTAATTGGCCCGCGTTATCAAATGGCAATACCTTCTTCAATCTTAACCAAAATCCGCTGCCTTGCAGTGAGGTAGATGCTGCGAGAGCTAACACCAATATTACGGTGGAGTTTGATGGTAGCTGCATTCCTCAAAGTTCGATAGCGCTGCTACTTAATTCTGATAGTGCGGGCGGTTTTGAATCTGGTGAAGCGTCGCTCGTTGGTCTAGACGCCGATGGAAATGCGGCGCCGGGTACCGACGGGAGCTTCGTTTGGGACGGTCAAGTGGTACCCGTAGATCGAAACCAAGTTACGGACGGTAATAATGCTACAAGGAACTATACGCTACTCACGCAAACATCTTTTCAAGACGGGTTTATCGCTTTCGATACAAGTGGCTCAGCGCCCTTTAGAATTGGTGTTGATGGTACGACTTTCGCTTACAGCGCAGCTGCCTTTGTTTGGGAGGAAGAGGGGCAGTGGAAGTATGATCAAAATCTGGGTGGCGAGCCAGTTAATTGGGTACCGTCAAACACTGTTGTTGCACTAGGCTGGCTTCGAACGGGCGAGTCTGATGTACTCGAAGATGGTGGCTTGTATGCACAGGCGCGGCTGTTGAACGAGGGAGGAGGTTGGAAGCCAATTGAAAATGGTGTGGTTCCCAATTCGAACCCGAGTGCCTATTGGAGCACAGCCGTAGGTCAGTCGGGTGAAAGTGTCGTGATTTGGACATCAGCTTCCGCGAGCGGTGGCCCAGGAAGCCTGTTACTTCAGCGTTATGATTCGCTTGGGCAGGTGATAGGCGATACCATTATCATTGATGACCGGGGAGAAAATGGTTGGCCCGCCGCGACCTATCTTGAGAACGGTTCAATCGCAGTGTCATATTGGCGTTATGTTTCTGGTTATCGCCAGACGGAGCTCAGGATACTAAATGCTTCAGATGAAGTCGTGCACGCGTCGGTTGCAAGTTCAGGAACGGCTACAGGTGACTATCTCGGGCGAGACATTTTTGATTTGGGTAATGAGCAAATCTTTGTTGTCTGGAGCTATAGCGAGAATCATCCGCAGTTGCCTCATATTCGTCAAGAAGGTCAGAGGTTCTCTTATGATGGTGAAAAAATAGGTGAACCGGTTGTAATTGCTCAGAGTGGGTCAGGGTCTATAGGGCTTGGGCCGCTTGAGAGACTTGCAGACGGGTCTTTTCTGGCAATTATTGGTGATTCGAATTTCGGCAATAGATTTGATTTGATAGCAAGGCGTATAGACCCATATTCTGGAGACATCTTCGAGTCCTCCTTAATTGATTCTGTTGAGGGCAGTCAAAAGCTGCCGGCCTACGCGGTTGCTGAGCTTGATGACCGAATTATTGTTTTTTGGCGAGGCGCAGATTCCCATTTGTATGGCAAAGCAATCTTGGGAGACGGGAGCTTAGGACAGAAAACACTAGTTGCGCATCAGGTAAGTGGAGCAGACGTTGTAGCGCTCGGCAATCAAGTCGCGGTGTTATTTCATAATGATTATGGCTCCAATTCGGCCGGTTTTCAGACGTTTAGCAATCAATTGGTCCCCAGTTCCGCTGCGACGTTTCACATGTTCGATGAAGCTGGTGGAGTTAGATTGGAGTTGTTGAAGCAGGGAAAACTTCGGTCTTTCTTTAACCCTGCTTATAACGATTTTATTTATTTTATTGATCTCGAAAGAACAGTCATTGTAGAACCTGTTCTTGATGGAGATGGAGATGGTGTGCCTGATAGCTCAGATGCATTCCCCTTTGATCCCGCTGCATCAGTCGACACCGACGGCGACGGCATGCCCAATGACTGGAATCCTGGCAAGTTTGCAGGAGACTCGACCTCTCAGCCACCGCTTGAGCTAGATTACGACGATGACAATGACGGCTATGAAGACAGCGTTGACGTTTTCCCGTTAGATCCCAGCGAATGGGCCGACTGTGAGGGCGACGGTATCGGTGACAATGCAGATACAGATGATGATAATGATGGCATCCCGGATACCCAAGATGCCTTCCCTTGTAATCCTGCCTATAGCCAAGATTCAGACGGTGATGGCATTCCAGATACCTGGGAGCTACAGTATGGTCTTGATCCCTTTGATCCCAGAGACGCTTTTTATGACCTGGATCAAGACGGTTATCTGAACTGGGAAGAATTCCAAATGGGGCTCGACCCATCAGTCTCTGATCGAGAAGCCCAACTGATCTATGTTCAAGCAGCTGCTTATATCGTGCCGGGTAGCTCGGCTCGCTTAACCGTAAATTATTCAACCACTGATACCAACCCGAACTTGTCTGGTTTAGGGATAAGGGTTCATTACGACGCTCGGTACGTGTCATCGGTTGAACTTACAAATATTTTCTCCGAGAGTTTTATCAGCGTCTCCGCTCCACAGGAGGACGTTAACGATTTCGACGGTGACCCACAAACGGATCGGTACATCCTCGTATCTTGGGCCAGTATTCAAGGACCAATTTGGCCCGGTAGCCTCCCGGCTGAGCTTTTCGATATAGAGATAGAAAGCGTAGAAGGCATCAGCTGCCTACCCTATTACCCTATCCGCTTTAGCGTCAGCGCAGCCGCCACTGGCTACAACGTGAGCGCACCCAGTGTTTACAACCCGGTTATGCAGGCAACGCTAGATGTTGATGGTGATGGCGAGGCCGCGGCCTTGACCGATGGCCTATTGATCATTCGACGTCTATTTGGATTCTCGGGCTCGACGCTCATCAACGGCTCCGTTGCACAATCGGCGGAATACCAGTCGGCCCCAGCAATTGCTGATCGGATCGATGGTTTTAACGGCGCGTTTGATATTGATGCCGATGGCAAAACCGAAGCGCTGACAGATGGATTACTGATAATCCGACGATTGTTTGGCTTCTCAGGCACAACGCTTGTGGCGGGGTCTGTAGCATCTGACGGCGCGCGGACAGATGCTACCGCGATTGCCCGCTATATTGATGCGCTATCCAGTGCCGATACTAATGGTGGCAGTTGCCCCTCTTTGCCAGATGGAATGATTGATAGTAATGACGGCACGTATCTTACAGATTTGAACTCGGGTTTAGATTGGCGGGACGTTAATCTGACCTTAGGGCTGTCCTTTAATGAAGTCAGCACAAAGATCTTATCTGGTGACTTGATTGGCTGGCGATTTGCGACGATACCAGAGATCAATACTCTTATTTCAAACTTCTCTGGGATTGAATTTGATGTAACCACCTATGGAGGGATAGAGCTAGAAAATAATGAAATTGATGAACTCATAACTCTTTTAGGACCGACTTCAATACAAGGATCGGAACGAATAGTATGGGGTTTTCATAGCACTGGACCATCTGGTAACTCGACTCGATCTGCTTGGTTGAGGGATGTTGGCGTTGAGGGGCTAACTGATACAACTGTTGCGAATAATGGATTGACCGATAAATCTTTAGGATTGGCTGATCACGGCAGTTTCTTAGTACGCGAAACTCAATTGTAGAAGGTTAAAATTCTGTAAGATAGTCGTTAGCGATGTAACGACAGCCAAGGATGGCTGAGCGCCCAGATAATTTAAGGCCGATAGCTCACAAATCGAGGGTGTACATAAAACCGTGTAATTAGTTATCTATAGCCTAACCTTGCCTATAAGCAAAAATCGCTGATAAATAAGTTGAACATGTCGCACCCACCGACTAGATCACTGGCTGTCATCCACCAGTTACAGCGTAACTTTGTGTCTGAGCTTCTATCTGATTCCTGCATTTACCCTCCCACTCCGCCCATAACCACAACCTCAGTTGTCCAACCATAGGCTTGTATTGAATCGCCCCTAGTTAGCTAGACACCTTTCAGTCATACAAAGTGACTATGAGAGCGGTGAACATGAGCAAGAAGCGATATCCAGACGAGTTTAAGTAAGCCCTACTATTTAACCAATGAGCTTTGTGCGTTTAACGAAGGCAAATCGGCAGACGATATGCGCCGGGTGGTAAGGGATCAATTCCTCCCGGCGGTTGATGCGAGCATGGCGGCTAATCCCGACTCGACCTATTGGTTTCGGATAGAGCGAGCTGATTTTGTGTCGGCGTC
>Ga0209715_1002874_pt1 | contig 12705 bp, 10 predicted proteins | sample COGITO_mtgs_1205_2_FD_184809 | JGI IMG/M metagenome (GOLD analysis project Ga0209715, IMG submission 184809) | Pelagic marine microbial communities from North Sea - COGITO_mtgs_120503 (SPAdes) (version 2) | ecosystem: Environmental > Aquatic > Marine > Epipelagic ...
TGTCTCATTCAATGGGTTATAAAGTGATTGCCGAGGGCGTTGAAACTCAGGAGCAGTTGTCAGCTCTAAAATTGATGGGCTGTGACTATATTCAAGGCTATTTCTTTTCTAAGCCAGTGAGCTTTGATGAGTTAATAAAACTGGATGACTTTAATAAGGGGTCACCACTGGTTTTAAAAACGCATTTAGGGAGAACGTTGTAGGTATATAAAATGAGATAGGTGTTTTTTAATGCCTATTTCATTTTCATTTTCAGTTTCATTTTCAGTTTTTTTACTCTTTCTTTTTCTTTTTCTTTTTCTCTACCTCTACCTCTACCTCTATCGCTACCTATATCTCTCGTTAGCTCTCCAGCTAATAGGCAGCCATTAAATTTTGTATGGCTGGTTGCCTAAGCTGATTTCCGGCAATGTTGCCGCCTCTATAGATACTTTTTGACTGGGTGCAATGACCCCCGATTCGCCCGTTGCAACCGTTTTGCCATGCTGGTTTTTAATGACGCAACTGAGCGTTACCAGCTTAAGACGGTCTTGCTTTTCTTTAACACTAATATGAATAGTTAGCTCATCATTAATAAAAACAGGCTTGCTGAATTTAATGGTTTGGCTTCGGTAAATACTGCCCGGACCGGGAAAGTTCATGGCGACCGTGGCGGATATTAGCGCACCACAAAGCATGCCGTGGGCTATGGGCTTGCCAAATGGCGTAGTCGCCGCATAATCGGCATCAAGATGGACAGGGTTTAAGTCACCCGATAAAGCCGCAAACAGCGTGATATCGTCAGCGGTAATGGTGCGTGAAACCGATACCGTTTGGTCTAGTGTAATGTCTTCATAGCAATAGTTAGTAATAAGCGATGGGCTAGCAGTGGACACAAAAATTCCTCGATGGGTTGATGTTCAGTCAGTTGTTTATTGTATTGATTCGATCATTAAAAGAATGACAATAAGTTAATCATAAATAAAGAATGAAAGTATTACAGCAAGTGCTAACAAAAAGTAGCCAATTTCTTTGGATAAATCGTTTTTTATGGGTCGAATCGCTCGCTTATTAAAAAATTGCTAGGTTATCTTTCTTTAAATTGCCTGCAGATGCGGTTCACGCTAACATGACTAAAAAAATGATCCAGTAAACTGAGCAATTAAAGCGCTCCTAAGCTGGCCGACTAAAACGGATAGTAATTCGTAACCCTTAATAAAGGTAATTGATGTGCAAATAAATGAAGCCATTACTGCATTGCAGCAGCGCGTGAATATAGCTAGCACGATTGATGAAATAACAGACAGCCATTTGGCGCAGTTGCTCACCACTACCGCCTCTAAGCAGCCAGAAAATCTTGCCTTTACCAGCTTGGGTCATTCCATTAATTTTGCGCAGCTTAATGCGTTATCCGATGCCTTCGCTATTTATATTCAGCAGCACACCGATTTGCAAAAGGGCGATCGACTAGCTATTCAACTACCCAATGTTATTCAGTATCCGGTCGTTTTCTTCGGCGCAATAAAAGCAGGCCTTGTGGTGGTCAATACTAATCCACTCTATACCGAACGTGAGTTAGTGCATCAATTTAACGACTCGGGTGCTAAAGCCTTAGTGGTGCTTGCCAATGTTGCGCACTCAGTACAAGACGTTATTCCTAAAACCGGCATTCGCCATGTTATTGTCACTGAGATTGCCGATTTACACGGTACCTTATCGCGCACCTTAATTAACTTTGCTATGCGTTATATTAAGCGTGCCGTGCCGGCGTATTCCATTCCTAATGCGTTAACACTGCGTGGCTGTTTAAAGCTAGGCCAAAAAGGTGAATTTCAAGATCCGAATATCGCTGTGGATGATCTTGCGTTACTGCAGTACACCGGCGGCACTACAGGGTTATCAAAAGGCGCTATGTTGAGTCATAGAAGCTTACTGTCTAATGTTGCGCAGCAAAAGTTGTTATTTAAAGCGTTTGGCGCGCCCGAAGATGAGGTTAATTCAACTGCTGTGTTGCCTTTGCCCCTGTATCATATTTTTGCCTGCTCAGCATGTGCCTTTTTGGTTAGCCAAGGGCGACATTGCTTGTTGATTGCTAATCCGCGTGATTTGCCTTCTATGGTTAAAACGATGTCGGCTTGGCCGTTTAGTGTGTTCTACGGTTTAAACACCTTATTTGTTGCCTTGTGCGCACGCGATGATTTTAAAGCCTTAGATTTCTCCAATTTGTCGATGACTGTTTCGGGCGGCATGGCTTTAACCAGTGATGCAGCTCAACGCTGGCATGACACAACCGGTGTTGAAATTAATGAAGGCTACGGTTTAACCGAGACATCACCAGTGGTATCGATTAATACCGGGGGAGCAGGGCGTAAACTCGGCTCTATTGGTGTTACTGCACCCGGTACAGAATTAAAAGTTATTGATGGCGAAGGCAATGCCTTGCCTTGTGGTGAAAAAGGCGAGCTCTGTGTGCGTGGCCCTCAGGTCATGCAAGGTTATTGGCAGCAGCCGGAAAAAAGTGCTGAAGTATTAAGTGCTGACGGCTGGTTTGCTACCGGTGATATTGCTGTTATTGATGAAGATGGTTTTCCGCAGCTTGTCGACCGTAAAAAAGATATGATTATTGTCTCGGGCTTTAATGTTTATCCGAATGAATTGGAAAATGTTATCAGTAGCCATGATAAAGTATTAGAATGTGCGGTTATTGGTGTTAAGGATGAGCGTGCCGGCGAAAAAGTGAAAGTGTATGTGGTTAAGTCGGACTCGTCTCTAACCAGCGAAGAAATTATTGCTTATTGTCGCACGCAACTAACACCTTACAAAGTACCGAGTGAAGTTGCCTTTATAGACGACTTACCTAAATCGAATGTTGGTAAAATATTGCGCCGTGAATTACGTGATGCCGATGCCAGCAATAGTGCATAATTAATGATTTGAGCAAGTGAAACCAGCCATTACTGAGCTACCTATAACTGAGCTACCTATAACTGAGTTACCTATTACAGACTTACCTACAGCAGAGCAATTACCCGCCTGCCATAAAGCCATTGAGAAATTATTAGGCGACGTATTGATCCGTGATCAATACGTGTTTCGCCAGCGCTTGCAAAAAATAAAAGTACGTGCCGATAAAGGTCAGCCTTTCACCCAAGATGCGCAGCGTTTACTCGATAAAATAACGGCCTCATTAAAAACCGTTGCCCTACGTAAAAACAGCTTCCCTCATATTCAATACCCCGAAGCACTGCCTGTTGCCGCTTGTCGCGAGCAAATTTCCGAAGCCATTAAAAAGCATCAAGTGGTTATTATTGCGGGTGAAACCGGCTCGGGTAAAACCACCCAAATACCGAAAATTTGTGCGGAATTAGGTCGAGGCGTTAGAGGTCGTATTGGCCATACCCAGCCACGACGTTTAGCAGCACGAACGGTTGCTGCGCGTATTGCTGATGAGCTCGAAGTACCACTAGGTTCGGCGGTTGGTTTTCACTTTCGTTTTAATGATCAATACGACGATAGTACACGCATTAAGGTGATGACCGATGGCATATTGTTAGCGGCAATTGCTAACGACAGATACTTGCGTGACTACGACACCTTAATTATTGATGAGGCGCATGAGCGCAGTCTTAATATTGATTTTTTATTGGGTTATTTAAAAACCTTATTACCTAAGCGCCCTGATTTAAAATTAATTGTGACTTCGGCGACTATTGATGTCGATCGTTTTGCGCAGCACTTTAGTGGCGCGCCGGTTATTGAAATTGCAGGCCGAAGTTTTCCTGTTGAAATTGAATACCTTGAAGAGCACGCTGAATTTACCGCCGAAGCGGATGGTGGTGAGGCGAACAAAGCCTCTAACAAATCCTTAAACGACAATGCGTCAAGTGATCGTATTGATAGCGCCGCCGATGTCAATGCGCGGGTTCGCAATGCCTTAGCGCAAATCGATCAGAATGATAGCGTTGGCAAACAAGGTGGCCCGCGAGATGTTTTAGTGTTTTTACCGGGTGAGCGAGAAATTCGCGATTTAAGTCAGTTTTTAAAACGTGATGAATCGCAATTTGAAATACTGCCGCTCTATGCGCGGTTGAGTCAAAAAGAGCAGCAGCGAATTTTCACAGTTAATCGCCAAGCCTCTATGAGGCGTCGAGTGATATTAGCTACCAATGTTGCCGAAACTTCGGTAACGGTACCTGGTATTGGCTATGTTATTGACTCAGGCATTGCGCGCATTAGTCGTTATAGCGCGCGCAGCAAGTTACAACGATTGCCTTTAGAGGCAATTTCACAAGCTAGCGCTAATCAGCGAGCAGGGCGCTGTGGTCGTTTAGCGCCAGGGGTGTGTTACCGACTCTATACTGAAGATGATTTTAAAGCGCGCCCCGAATTTACCGAGCCTGAATTACTGCGGACTAACTTGGCTGCCGTAGTATTACAAATGAAGGGCTTGGATATAGGCGATATTGCGCAGTTTCCTTTTATGGAGCAGCCCGATGGTCGACAGATTCGTTCGGGCCTCAAAACCTTAGAAGAATTAGGTGCGCTGAATGAGCAAGGTAAGCTTACCGCTATTGGTCGTGATTTGGCGCGTCTACCGGTTGATCCGCGCTTAGGGCGAATGTTACTGGCGTCAATAAAGCAGCAGAATGTAGACGATGTATTAATTATTGTGAGCGCCTTAGCGGTGCAAGATCCACGTGAAATGCCGGCTGATAAAAGGCAAGCGGCCGATCAAGCACATCGTCGCTTTTGGCATAAACGCTCGGATTTTTTAGCATGGATAAACCTCTGGCATTATTATGAAGAGCATCGTGTTGAGCTGAGTGAAAATCATTTACGTAAGCTGTGTAAAAAAAGCTATCTCTCTTATCCACGTATGCGTGAGTGGCGTGATTTGCATCGTCAGTTATTACTGGCAGTTAAGCCGTTGCTTAAAAATAAACGCCCCTCTAAAGCGGACTCTCAGAGTCCTAGCGCTGAAAAAATAGCTGCGAAGCCTAAGCGTGAGTGGCTAACCAATGATAATGACGAACGCGTAGATGATCTGCATCAGTTTATTTTTAGTGCTGCGGATGTTGAAAAAATACATTGCGCACTCTTAACCGGACTGCCATCTAATATTGGTTTAAAAGAAAAGAAAGGCGAATATCGAGGCGCAAGAAATCTTAAGTTCTTTTTGTTTCCTGCATCATCGCAATTTAAGCCCGCCCCGCAGTGGGTTATGTCGGCTGAAATTGTCGAAACCCGTAAGGTTTATGCACGCTCTATTGCTGCGATAGATCCGCTGTGGGTTATTGCTGCCGTGCCGCATTTGGTTAAGCATGAATATAACGAGCCGCACTGGGATGCTAAGCGCGGCCAAGTGATGGCCTTTCGCAGCACCACCCTCTATGGCTTGGTGTTAGCGAGTCGGCAGTTAATCCCTTTTGAGCAAATTGATCCTGAGGCTGCGCGGCTAGTATTTATTCAGCAGGCCTTAGCGGCGGGTCATTTACAAGCCAATGAAAAACTCCGTAAGCGTGCGCTTTTTTGGCAGCACAATATTGATTTGATTGCTGAAATTACCTTGCTAGAAGAAAAGGTTCGACGTCGAGATTTGTTGGTAGATGAAGTCGCGCTAGCGGCATTTTATCAGCGCCATCTGCCAGATAATATCTTAAGTCGTCGTGGCTTAGAGCAGTGGTTAAGAAATGCTAAGCCCGAAGAGCAGAAAAAACTTTTTCTAAGTCGCAGTGATGTTTTATTAACGGCCGATGGTGATGATGTCGTTGAGCAATTTCCCGATAGTATTGAAGTGGCGGGGCAGGCATTCTCGTTACGTTATTGTTTTAAACCTGGTGACGAGCAAGACGGTGTTACCGCGATTATTCCGCTGGGTGCGCTAGGCGGTTTGCCCGTGTATCCCTTCGATTGGTTAGTGCCGGGCATGTTGCGTGATAAATGTATCGATATGATCAAAGCGTTGCCAAAGGCACAGCGCAAACGTTTAGTGCCGGTGCCATCAGTCGTTGATAGTCTACTACCAAAACTTAAAATAGAGCGCAGTCAGGCGGCTAACCACTCTTTAGCGCAGGCCTTGGCTGAGCAAATTGCTATTTACTATTCTTTACCGATTAATCCAGTACTGTGGCGTGAGCAATGTGAAGCTGGGCTCGATAACTATTGCCGTATGCGCTTTGAGATTAATGATAAAAATGGCGCTATCTTGCATTCTGGTCGTGTTTTATCAGAGCTTATTGGTCAATGTCGTCAGCAATTGGATGTCAGTATTAATGAGTATGCCAGTGGTGCGTTTCGTCGTGAGTCACTCACGCAATGGGACTTTGGCGCGTTAAATGAGAGCCATGATTACGAGCAGGATGGCGTCCGTTTACGGGGCTATCCGGCATTAATCGATAGCGTGGACTCTGTGAGCTTAGACTTGCTTGCAACGCCTGCTGAGGCTATCTCTGCGTCGCGTGAAGGTATTGTTCGCTTAATGATGTTCGCAATGAAAGATAAAGTGCGTTATTTAAAGAAAAGCACCTGTAAGAATGCCCTAGCGATTCTACCTTTTGTGCATTGCGGCAATAGAGAAGTGTTAGTTGATGATTTAATTAAAACAACGTTTGCGGCAAGCTGTCTTCATGACTTTGCGGGACCACTGCCAGCCACCAAAGACGCCTTTGATGATGCGGTAAAGCAGGGCGCTGGCAATCTTTTAACGACGGCTTTGCAGGTAGAAGATTTACTTTATGAATCACTCAAATACTACCAGCAAATTATTGAGCAGCTTGCTAAGCGCAGGCCCCATTTTGCTCAGCAATGCGCCGATATTGATTCTCAGCTAGAGCGGTTGATTTATACGGGCTTCTTGCAGCGAATGGGTTTGCAGCGCCTTAAGCATTTGCCGCGTTATCTGAATGCCATTTTGCTACGGCTTGATCGATTAAGTGGATCAGCTGCGAAAGACATCGAATTGTGTGAAAAGTTGTCATCTGTCGAAAAACCTCTCAAAACTCTGCTATATAATTACCCTGAAGCTATTTTTTCGGACCCAGCGGTTATGGATTTTAGATGGTTGCTTGAAGAGTTGCGTGTATCGTTATTCGCTCAACAATTAAAGACGCCAATGCCAGTGTCACTGCAGCGAGTCACGAAAGAGTGGACAACAATAAATCACAATCAATATCCTCTGCTGGGTTAGCTATGTCCCAAAATGAATCTTCACCTTCACAGACCGTTGATGATCATCAGCAATACTCGTTGATGCTCGATACTGTTTTACTGGACCCTGTACTAGACCCTGTACTAGATACTTTCTCAGAAGATGATGGTTTTACGGCCAGCGAAATCAATGGCGAAGAGGTATTTGAGCATAGCGGCGATAAAGGCAGCGCTGATGTGTCCGTAGAAGACAACTTAATAATTAAAGCAGAATCTATTTGGGTCTCTATGCCCAATGGCGAGCAGCTACATATGCGGCATTTAAAAGCCATGCCTGTTGAGAGCTCAGTAGCGGCAGACGCAGGTCTTTTTGGCGGCGAAGCAAAAAATCTTATTGCCAGTGAATCTCCTAAACGTGTATTTATGTTGCACGGTGAAGTGGAATGCGGCAGAATTTTTTACCATGAATCGGGTAAGGGCTTGGCGTATCACTTTGCCCAGCAAGGCTATGAAGTTTTTGTCGCTGATTTAGGCGGTCGAGGACGTAGCTTAGGTTGTGATAATGAGCCTTCTTCATTAACCGTACACGATATAGTGACAGATGCGATTCCGCGCCTCTTGCGGGCAGCAACGCAGCATTGCTCATTATCAGAAGAATCTTCTGATTCAATACACGCTTATTCAAGACATTCGCATTCAACGTCATCTTCTATTGCGCCCACTATTTGGGTTGCGCACGGATTTGGCGGTGTATTATTGTCGGCCGCTTGGGCGCGCATGAGTGATGCAGAGCGCACCGCAACACAGATGATATTTTTTAGCGCACGCCGAAAGTTACAAACTAAAAATCGTATAGCGAACACGATGGTAAAAGCCTTTTGTCACCCATTAACCGCAAAGTTAGTTAATTGGCACAATGCCTTTCCAGCGGAGCAATTGCGCTTAGGTTCAGCCAATGAAAATACCGATTGGTTCAGCGTTTATACCGATTGGATAAGCAACGATAGTTGGTGTGATGCCGAGGACGGTTTTGATTATCAAGCGGCTTTAAAGGCGAACCCTATACCGCCCACACTGCATTTTGCCACAACGGCTGATAAAATTTACTCTGGCAGCGCTGATGTGCGCGCCTTTATTGACGAGTTAGGCTGTCACGATGCGCGTATCATTGTTGCCAACGCTATTGCTAATAGCAAACGTAAGTATGATCATTTAAGTTTACTGTTAGATCCTGCCGCCGTGAATGATATTTTTAAGGATGCAACGGATTGGTTGCTGGAACAGTTTGTTGCCAGCAGCATCAAAACATTAATGACTGAAGCTGCCGATAATGAATCTAGCCCGGTAGATGCAGTCATTGAATCAGAGCAGGCCGTTAAAGATAATAATTTCGATTTACCTTTTGAGTATTCATCATTAGATGATGAATCATCGCCCCATAAACGTGATCACACTTTGGCGTTGAGTTTAGCCGGTTAATCACCTTCGCCATAAAGCGCCGTTTTTTCTTATTTCGCGCTTTCTTATCTATTGGTGACTTGTAAAATCCATTTAAAAAGTGAATTTTTGGATCTCTTATGAGACCTAAGGCTAATTGCTGAGCCGAAAAAGCTGTCATATTCTGTCCGGTAATCGCAAAAGATCGTTTGTAGCGATTATTTAATACAATCTAGTCTATTATCGCTATTCAATATGCACTATTGGTTATATGATCGTTTGCACGATTGAACGAATGTACGGAGATTTTGTCTGTATTGCTGCTGTTATTAATACGCTAACGGTTAGATATCGATGATTAGATCGGTTTAATCAGATCAATGATTGCACACTAGATTAAATGGGTTACATTTTTTTTCATATTAGGAGTTACCATGTCTAAATTTAAAGCGAAACCAATTACTGCTGCCTTAGGCGCAGCGTTTTTAGCGACGGCTATTTCACCTATAGCTAGTGCAGAATGTAAACCCTTTTTCTGCAACACCGCTTAACACCGGTTATGACATCGTTAATGCCGATGGCCACGAAGGAAAATGTGGCGAAGGTAAGTGCGGCGAAAGTAAAGGTGGTGAAGAAAAAGGCGAAGAAGGTAAGTGCGGCGAAGGTAAATGTGGCGGCGATGCTAAAGATAGCACTGAAGCCAAAGGCGCTCATGCTGAAGGTAAATGTGGTGAAGGAAAATGCGGACACTAACATTTTTTGTTAGTTGTTAATGCATATCTCATTTATATTTATACTTTTTTATAATGAGTTTAATAATGGCGGGAAGGTTTCTTTCCCGCCATTATTGTTTTAGCTTTTCCTCTTTTTTGTTAATCAATAATAACGAATCAATATTCATGCGGTTTAAGTTGTGATGACGAACATGAACAAAGACTGGCATCAAAAAAGCGCGCAGGCTGGTTTAGGTTTGCGTCGAGGTCTTGTTGAAGCATTCTCTGCCCTTCAGCAGGGCGATGTTGATTTTATGGAAGTGGCACCCGAAAACTGGATTGGCGTTGGCGGCCTTTTTGCCCGACAATTACGCAGCTTCAGTGAGCGCTATCCTCTCACCTTGCATGGCTTATCATTAAATATCGGTGGCCCTGAGCCGCTCGATATTAACCTAATAAAAAACATTAAGCAGTTTATTCAAACGCATCAATGCCCCCTTTATTCAGAGCATTTAAGTTATTGTGGTGATGCTGGTCATTTATACGATTTAATGCCTATCCCCTTTAAAAAAGATGCCATTCGCTATGTTGCTGATCGTGTGCAGCAGGTACAAGATATTTTAGGCCAGCGTATCGCACTCGAAAATGTGTCTTATTATGCCGCGCCATCACAAGAAATGACTGAGTTGGAATTTATTGATGGCGTGCTAGAGATGGCCGATTGCGATTTATTATTGGACGTTAATAACATTTACGTTAACAGTATTAATCATAATTATAACGCGGCCGACTTCTTACAAGCTTTACCCGGCCATAGAGCTAGCTATATGCATATAGCCGGCCACTATGAAGAGGCCAAAGATCTTCGTGTCGATACTCATGGTGCAGCCGTTATTGATCCCGTTTGGGATTTATTAGCCTTAGCCTATAAAACCTTTGGCGTTAAGCCTACGTTAGTAGAGCGTGATTTTAATTTTCCTCCATTAGTAGAGCTAGTGGCTGAGGTGAACCATGTGCGCGCCATTCAGAAAGGGGTAGACCTCACTCATCATGCTGAGGGCAGTTACTTATGAGCACTTCGCTATCTGATGTTCAGCGTGCTTTTGCGGCGCATATACGCGAGCCCAACTTACATCCGGTACCGGCCGATATAGAAGATCGTCGGATGAAAATCTATCGTGAGCTGTTCTATAAAAATATTGAAGGTTTTATTAGCAGTGCTTTTCCGGTTTTGCGCAAGTTGTATAGCGATACCGATTGGCACCAGATGGTGCGAGATTTTATTCATCGTCATCAATCGCAAACGCCTTACTTTTTAGAGATTAGCGAAGAGTTTCTCGCCTATTTAGAAAGTGAGCGAAAGCCTCAGTCCTGCGACCCCGTGTTTGCTCTTCAGTTGGCGCGCTACGAGTGGGCCGAGTTAGCGTTATTTGTGGCAGAACAGGATATGCCTGAGGATGCCGTTGCAGCCAATCACTCCTTAGTTGATCATATTCCTGTGTTATCGCCGTTGGCATGGTCCATGGTGTTTGATTACCCTGTTCATCAAATTGGTGAAGGCTTTCAGCCTGAGCAGCCCAGTGAGCAACCGGTTTGCCTAGTGGTTTATCGTAATAGGCAAGATAAAGTCGCTTTTTTAGAGGCGAATCCGGTTACCGCACGCTTTCTTGAATTATGCGAGGACAATAGTGATTGTCTTGGTAAAGATCTATTGCTGCAAATTGCTCAAGAGTTACAGCATCCAGATCCCAGTTTGGTAGTTACTGCCGGTGCTGAAATATTGGCGCAATTGCGTCAGTTGGATATAATCTACGGCGTGTCTGCTGCAAGCTAACATAAGCTCAGTGAGACTAAACCCATTGTTAACAAAACCGATTCACCTATCCATCGGTTTTAAGAAAGCTCCTAAGGATTTCCACCATGTCATTAAGGCCTACATTCTCTCGTTTTGTTGGTGTTTTATTATTAACGTTAGCCATGCCTAATTTTGCCGCTAGCGTTGACCCGTTTGAAGAGGTTAACCGCAAAATTTTTGGCTTTAATGAAGTACTTGATCGTTGGTTGGTTAAGCCCTCGGCCAAAGTTTATCAATGGGTAATGCCTAGCGCTTTAGATCGTGGCGTGACGAACTTTTTTGATAACATTGGCGAGGTTAGCAACGTAGTTAATAGCGGCCTGCAGGGCGATTTACGTCAGTCTGGCAGGAGCTTAGGGCGTTTAGCCATTAACACGACAGTTGGTATTGGCGGCCTATTTGATGTAGCCACCGATTGGGGAATAGAAGAGCGTAATGAAGATTTTGGGCAGACGTTGGCGGTTTGGGGCGTTGGTGATGGCCCTTATATTGTTCTGCCATTAATGGGTGGTCGCTATTTACGTGATGCCTTAGCTATTGCCCCAGACGCTTATATTTCACCCCTTGATCAAGTTGATGATGTGCGGACTCGCAATAGTATATGGGCGGTGAAACTATTGGATAAACGTGCCGATTTACTTGATGCAGAGGCGCTAATTTCCGGTGATCGCTATACCTTTATTCGCGAAATCTATATTCAGCAGCGTGAAGTTGCTACTGCCAATGGCCAAGTTGACGATGATTTTGGTGATGATTTTTAATAGAATATAAAAACAGCCAAATGAATTAGCCATTAATACCAAATATAACTACCGGTTTTTAGCGTGTTAATTCTTCCATTAACGCGCGCAAAAGTGGTTAAATGGTAGCAATTGATGAGCTTGGATAAAGGCCGTATTGCTTAAGGTCAAATCCATAAAATTCTCGTATTCATAACTACTACCCAGATGCCAGTTGATATAAGCCATTGGAAATTCCTAGCCACACTGCATTAGTCAAAGTTCTCATTATCGATGATGATGAAAACGTGCGTCATTCTATTGCCTCCTACCTTAGAGACAGTGGCTATCAGACTTGTGAAGCGGCTGATGGTGAGGAAGGGCTGGCGACCATGGCCATTGAAAAGCCTGAGCTCGTTCTCTGTGATTTAAGAATGCCCAAGCTTGATGGTATCAATGTCTTAAAAGTCATAGCCGATGCCTACTCACATGTGCCGATTATTGTTATTTCGGGCGCAGGTGTAATGAGTGATGTCGTAGAGGCGCTTCGTCTTGGCGCCAGTGATTACCTTATAAAACCTATTCTAGATCTTGAAGTGTTGGTGCATGCTATTGAGCGCAGCCTTGAGCGTTTTAGTTTGCGCCGAGAAAACCTCAAATATCGCCATCAACTAGAGCAAGCCAACAGCGAATTAAAAACCAATTTAGCAGTGCTAGAGCAAGATCACCAAGCAGGCTTACAAGTGCAGATGAAAATGCTGCCTGTTAGCCCTATGCAAAAAAGCGCTTATATTTTTCATCATCAAATTGTGCCTTCGGTGTATTTAAGTGGTGATTTTGTTGAGTACGTAACGGT
>Ga0209715_1002890_pt1 | contig 12658 bp, 7 predicted proteins | sample COGITO_mtgs_1205_2_FD_184809 | JGI IMG/M metagenome (GOLD analysis project Ga0209715, IMG submission 184809) | Pelagic marine microbial communities from North Sea - COGITO_mtgs_120503 (SPAdes) (version 2) | ecosystem: Environmental > Aquatic > Marine > Epipelagic ...
GTATGGTCAGACGAATACATTTATGAGGGTGAGCCCGCAGATCGTAGCAAAGATGCCGATCTGAAAGCTTTCCGAAATTCAATCAGGCGCTTGATCAGTTTGCCTGTAACGACAGTTTATCGTGGCCACTATGGACGCAGCAATGCAGAAACAATGAAGGCTGTAGGGGTAGCGTATTTAGCTGGATGGAACAGTGCTGTTCAAAAGCCATATGAGTGATCATGCCACCTACAAAACATGCTATCGCCAAAGACTTTTGGTTAAATACAGTTTGCATTAAACCCGATTAAGTCGTCTATTCCATCTTTGGCATGGTATTCGCGTTTTTTTAGGTAAACTGGGTCGGTTTCTAATTTTATCCCAGTGACGATAAGCATTAGCTTATCGATCGAAATTGCCATTTGGTGGGTATGTTTTATTGCATGCTCCTTTCCTTTTAGTGCATTACGGTTTTGACCAGTAAATTCTCTGCTCTTGAACTTTTGCCAATTTGTTATAGCAAGATTTGCAATTTTACTTGCGTTAACCAACTTGTAATGTAACGTTTTTGGGGTTTGTGCTCCCCAAAGGTTAGCAATGTAAACATATCCTAAGGCAATATTTAAACCATATGAATGATACCATTGAGAACGAACACCTCGAAAGGAGTTATTGTCAATGTAGCCATCTGAGAAAATTAGACGATTTAGCTCTTTAAACCGAAAGTGGATTTCTTCAGCAGCCAGTTCTGTGTTGTTCATCCAAGAAGCATAAATTAAAATTGAAAGGCCGCCATTAGCCATTTGATAAAGCCCTTGATCCTGTTTTTTTAACTCTATAGGGCGTAGAAATTTATCGTACATTTTATTAATATAACGATCCACTACATCATATTCATCTGGAGCTAGTCGTGCTCGCAGCCAAAGAGCAGCTATCATGTAATTTGAAAACACACCTCTTGCAAATTCATACTGATGATACCAACATTTCGACTTATAATCACCATTTGCGTAGCATTGGGGTTTTTCTTTTACAGCTATGTAACCTATACTATCGTAAAGTGTGTTTGCCTCCGCTATTTTAACCAAAAGTTTGGTAGCTATAGCTATTGAAGCTTCATCATTTTCAGTAATCGCATTATGTGAAGCCTGTAAAAAAGTTTTAATTGGTTCAGTAATATTTTGATGTTTGACGTCTCGAGAATTACTATTTTGGTCATGGTCTGTTGGCCAGTCGTAGCCAATAAGGCTCTCTACTTTCTTAACACTATAACTACCTTTGAAACTTTTTATCTCCATAGCCTCACATGATTTCATTTCCTTGGTGTAATAATAATTTGGAAATGTAATTTGATTTTTTGTTGGCTTAAACTTCGATTTTTCTAATATCAAATCAGAGATTTCATTTTGATTTATACTGCCATCAAATAGTCGACCGTGAGAGTCATAAAAAGCAATAAGCGCTTTTTTAGTAGTATTCCCATATAAGCCGTCCTCTTTTCCCGCATTAAAACCTAGTTGATTGAGTAAATATTGAACGTTCTTAACTTTGGATGAAGCGGCGTATACATTTGAGTACATTGCAAAAACACATACCAAGATCAGCGATAACTTTTTCATAAGGCCATTTCCATTTAATGCCAGCCGTACCTCAGGCGTAAGGGTTGCAAGTTCGTATCTTTTTAATAGGATCAAGCTGATACTCGTTAAGTTAAGGCATAAACATCACTTAAGGTCGTAGCGCTTCCAAATCTATTTGTTCTGCAGCATGAACAAGTAATCCAATTAACTGTTCTATTTTAGGTGATTTGGTATTTTCAGCTATGCATTTAAATTGGTCGTTTAACTCTTCCCAATTGGATTTAATAGGTATTTCAAGCAAATAAAATTCATTATCTTCAACAATTTTACCACACTTGTCATAGATCGGTTTCCAGTCAGCCTCTAGTCGTTGGTCCTCCTCAAAAAGACCTTCCATCCATATGCCTATAATCAATTCGTCTGGTCTTTTATAAATTGAGATAGTCTCGCGGTTTAGAGATAAATCAGCGTTTTTTATATTTTCAAATTTTATCTCAAATCTCTCTGACTTGCCCGAGTCATTTGGCGGTCGGTAGTCTCTCAATGCAGGAACTCCCACGCTGATTGAGGATGTCTCCTTAGTTATAAATTCACCGTTGATATTCTGAGTAATACCAAGGCTCCTTATAGCCTCGGGTACGTTTCTAACTATTTTTGCTAGTAGGCGTACACTGATTTTCGTCTTTACTTCAGACTGAAGTGCAGGGTTTCCGGCTAATAAACTAATTTCATAGTTGGCTCCACTCTGGGCGGTGTAACTTGCCTCTGAAAGCCTGTCATTATCCAAAAGTAACTCTAACAATTCGCCCTTATCATCAAAATAGGGGGCAAAGGATATTCGTGGGTACCACCTCTCACCATACTGAGTTGAAGCTTTTTGAGTCATATTTTTTTTATCTTCGCCACAACCTCTCCACTGGTCCTTAACTGTGTGTTTATTTATCTCTTCAAAATTCCCAAATAAAGATAAACTGTATTCAACTGCTCTATTTGGAGTAACAGTGTTATGAAAGGTTTTACTCCAAACCGGATCTGATATTCTATCCCAGTGAAAAAGAAAATCGCTCATGAACTGACTTGCCCAGATATTATAATCTGCCGCGGTGCAGCCTCTTCTTGCATCTGTTAGATTACTACCATCTTTGCGTATTCCGGACATATATCTATGAAAGGCTAAATAAGCCATCTCTATAAATTCTGGGTCGCTATTCCAAATTCCCACCCTCAGTAAAGCTTGTGCCCGTAGTATTCCTCCATTTTGACACGCTTCATAGGACTTAAAGTTATTAATTTTGTGGTTTGTAGGGCATTTGTTGCTCAGAGGAGATGTGTCTGACGGAAACATTTCAACAGAACGTCGATCCAACCAATCTGAAAGATTTTTGTTCTGTTCTTCTGTCCAGTCAAAGCTATCGTGAAACATTTCAATTGCTATCGTAGCTTTGTTGAAGACCAGCACTTGCATGAATCTATCTTCACGGTGAACATCTCGTCTCAAGCGATCATTGTTTATCCAAGATAGAAGCATTTGCTCTAACTGTGACCTTACACTTGGATCAATTAGCGCTCTCAAATAGATTTCGTTAAACGTATCTTGGCAAATAACGAAACCGTCCCTTAAGGTGTTTTCCTTCCAAGAAACGGATCCATCCATATTTTTTGATTGATTTTCAGCAATGTAACTTACGTTACCAAACCAATCTAGGCAAAATTGCATTCGGTTTTCGACGTGACCTTTCTCAATCCCTTTGTTAAATCCTAAACTCAGGAATCTTGGGTTCATGATTTTGTATAGTTCAACGGTTTCATCTAACGCACTAAAACTAGACTTAGGTTCCTCAAGATAATACTTAGGAATCTCTACATTGTAAGTGCTCCGGTATTTCTTTAAGTGCTTAAAAGCCTGTTTTCTAGTTGGGAGCTGCCAGCCTTTTTGAGGTATCTGAATCCCCAAACAATCCAAACCCCTCCTTTCATGTTCATAAAAGGTAGAAGGAAGATCTAATGCAATTAGAGAGCCACAGAGCTCCTCATCCGATAGTGAGGTAGCTGCTCTTTCTCGTGTGACCAGATCCTTCAGTAGACCTGATATCCTTAAGATCGTTAAATCATATTCATCTAATTCTTGATCCCAAGGTTTGCCTATTGCCTGAAAAGCCTCTGACATCGCATTGCGGGTTTTGTTTCCCATTACCCCATCCACAGGACCGACGTTATAACCAAGTTCATTCAGCAATCGTTGTGCTTTAGTCGTTACTTCATCAGACATTGCTAAACTTGGAAGAAACGTAATCAAAAAAATAAATAAAAAAGAGCGCATTCTTTTACCTTTTCTTAATGTTCACCTTAAAAAATATGTATCATAATGACACTAATAGTTTTACTTATTCAATGTAAATTTAGAGAATTGGGTTATAATAAATGGTCTGAAACACTTAGCTAATTTAGGCGACAGGACCAGTATATTCGTAGGTCCAGCAAACGGTAATGCGGCGATTCTGAACATTGTGGGTGGAGTTTTTGATGGGTGGCCTAAGTAACAAAAGTTTACATCACTTCGTATTCATTCCTGAATAAAGTTTTGAACTATAGAGTGACCCGTTATTAATTAGTATTTTACTTGGCATAATTCCCAATACTGGGCCGAAGATTTCTTCTTTGGCAATTCCGACCCAAGCAAAACCCACTAATCGCAGGTTTCAGATCTAGTGCCATCTGGCAGACGGGCATCGCAATAGTTTGCAGTTTTATCAATCAGACTGCTCATCTTTGCGTTCAAAAAATCAGCTCTATTTAAGTTAGCTTGACTCAAATTTGCCCCAATAATTACGGCATTTTTCAAAATAGCTCCGTCTAAATTTGCAGAGATCAAGTTCGCAAAATTTAATGTCGCTTTAGAAAGATTGGCTCCAGATAGATTAGCGTTTCTTAAATTTGCCATTTTTAAGTTTGCGTTAGATAGGTCCGCGCCGGATAAATTAGCACCTTCTAAATTAGCACCTTGAAGGTCTATATTTTTTAGGGAAGCACCCGTCATGTTTACACTGACGAGGTAAGCTTTGCTAGCAAAGGAATAATCTAAAACTGCGTTTGAGAAGTCTGCCGTAGTCATGATTGCGCCACTCAGTTCTGAATATTCTAAATTAGCACTCTTGAAATTGGCTTGAGATGCATTTGCTAATCTAAGTGATGCACCTACCATGGTCGCATTTTCAAAAGTCGAATTCTGCAAACTAGATTTAGATAGGTCAATTCTGGTTAAGTTTCCTAGTGTCAGATTGGCAGATCGTAGGTTGGACGAGGTGAAATCAGAATTTGCCATATTAACATTATATAAATAAGCACCTTGAAGATCAGCGTTTACCCATTTTAAATTACTTAAATTTTTGTACCTGTAATCACATAATTGACAAACGCTGGACGCAACAGCGGAGGCTTGGTTCTCAGCTGTCAGGTCTTTTTGGCATCCAGCTGCCGTCAAAACGATTAGTGCAATAATGCTGTGTTTAAAAACGTTCATTTTGTACCTAGTAATAAAGAAAAGTTGCGGCTTCCTTTAACCTTTCTCTGAGTGTTTGTCGTCCAGCCCATTTTTCCATACTCACGTCGCCTGTCCTGAATTCTCTGTATAGTGAGTTCCCTTGCATCCACTTGAATACTGAAGCGGTGTTTGGGTACGGTTTAAACCAATCCAAATATTTAGCTCTTAGTTCTTTCATCGTGCTCGATTCCACACTGTCAGATCCTGAGCCAAACACTTTCAACCCATCCTCCTGATTAGCTTTATAAACATAGTCTGGCTTTCTTGGGGTCACTAAAATCAACACAGATTTCTGTAGATCAAATTCAGTTTTATTTGAGAATGCATATTGAATAATGGGTAGGTCTTGAAGTAGCGGGGTCCCGTTCCTAACCTTTGCTGTTTCTTTTTCGCTCAAACCGGAAAGAATTATTGTTTCGCCTTCACGCATTATTACGTTAGCTGTCACTTCAGTTTTTGAAACCTCAACTGCATAATCGAATCTAATCGCTGAACTCGGCGCTTTCAGAAAGGTCCTGCGAGCCGTTATTTCCAAACCAATTTTTCCATCATCTTCAATCTCGGGAGTTATGTCTAATGTAACCCCAATTTCTTTCGAAACTGAATAGGCCTCCCCCGCCGCAGATGTCGCGCCAGCATCAAGTTCGATCCCAGCAAAAAAATGCGACTCTTGTCCGTTGCTAGCAACGAGACTTGGCCTAGCGAGTATCTCATTTCTATTACCCAAAGAGTTAGCAATATTCAAAGAATAATTAATGCCAGGAATTGTTATGAGAGATGAGAATAATTTTTCTTCAGAGCGATCCCCGTCTGACCTGCTAATTTCAGTCGTAAAACTTGCGCCATTCTCGTCATTCGCGCGGTCTCCAAATTGAATATTAAGTCCTTGCAGTAAATTAACTCCACGTGAAGTATTTACAGTTTCTTCTGTGCTTATAATCACTACGTCGAGAACAATCATGTCGAGCGATTTTTCACTCTCTTCGTCTTCGTCGCTCAATATATCCGTTTCGAGTTCATATACAGGTGTGGTATCAGTTTCCAATATCTCTGGTTGATCCACCGAGGATGTATTGTCTAGACTTCTTTTCGAATGCACTTGCTCCCAATCTTTCAGACGCTTTTGCAACACCTCTATACGCGATTTATTTGAAGTCTCACTTTCAATAATCTGTGAAACATAAGTATGCGCCTGTTCTGGCTGATTAATCGCCGCTGAAATCATTGCGGATGCTTGGAGAGATCTATTACTCGTCGGTTCAATTTTTTGCAATTGATCAAAAATCGCGGCTGCCGTACTAACATCTTGAGAATAGTAGGAGGCAAATCCCATATGATAGAGAACATCGGGGTTTTTTCCTACAAAGAGGAGCGCTTCTCCAAATTCTTCTTTAGCTTCTTCAAACTTGCGCTGATCTAAATATAGTAAGCCCATGTTGTATCGAGCCAACCAATTGGAGTTATCAAACTTAAGCGCAAGTTTGTATCCCTCCTCAGCTAACGGTAGCTTGCTTTGATCTCCCTGAGATGATTGAAGATGATATGTCAATGCATTTAAGTAATGTAAGCCACTGCTTGATGGGGATAGTTTAAGAGCTTGATTTAATTTTTTGGAAGCATTTTCCAGATCATTTTTTGAAATCAAATCTATGGCTATTGCACCCAATTCTTCTGGGTTCTTGATTTCAAATTCATTATCATTGATATTATTTTTTTGAGATTTTAGGGAACCTACGTCACTACAACTGAATAGAACTGTGAAACTAAGCAGAAAACATGCCTTCAATAATAAATTGAGATTTTTTATCTTAGTTTGCATCATTAGCTTTCAAATATTCAGTTAGAGCCCTATTGAAACTTACGGCGCCATTATGAACAGGAACGTTTATATCATTTGTTAGAAAAGTCCCAAAGCCACCTACCGACAGGGTATCATTAATCTGATAATACTTTTCAAAATTTTCAGTCAAAATATCAATCACATGCGAAATAACATCGTCCGGTACTTTGCTACTTGTTACTAAAACGGCCTTGTACCCGTAAGTATTTATTGTGTCAGCCATCAATCCATATAAACTTTCTGGAAGAGTGATTTTCTGAGCGCCCTTGTCAAAGCTTTTAATTCTTTCAAAATCGCTAACATCCATTGATACTATTCGCCCATTACAATTTTTTATAAGGTTTTCATAGTATTTTGAAGGGTGAGCAATCGCCTGAATTACAACATCTATCTCGCCATCGCAGAACTTACTGCCCATTGTTTTTGCGGACAACCCACTGTCTAAAATAACGTCTTTTGATCCTAAGCTCGCAGCTTGTAAGATGAGTTCAACGTGACGCCTCTGACCAGAACCAGGTTTCGCTAGGCCAATTCTTTTTCCCTTCAGATCAATTAATTTTTGTATGCCAGAGTTGGCTTTAACGACCAAAGAAACAGGCTGGTCGTACAAACCTAGCACAATTCTTAATTCTGTGAATGGGCCCCATTCATTGAAGCTTGAAATTCCAGCGTACGCTTTCTCTGCCAATTCTGATCTAGTTATTGCTAAGTCCAGCTCGCCAGAACGAAGTGCTTGAACATTGTAAACAGACCCACCAGTTAAGAGGGCGTGGCACCGAATGCCTGATTCAACGCGTTTTTGGTTAATAATTTCACAGATGCCCTTTCCGACCGGCCAATATGTACCACTGGCAGATGCAGTTCCTAAAGTTAGTAAGTGACCAAGGCGTTGATGACCATTTTCAGCCAATAAAAAGGTAGGCAAAGCCAATAATGGGATACATAGTTGAATACAGTTAATAAATTTCTGGAGGTAATTTAACAATCTAAACCCATCTTTTTATAAATTTTTTTTCTGCCCGTCACAAAGTGTCATATTTCTTGCCTAGAAATACAATACAATATTTTGTAATTTTTGCCCTGTTATTTAAATTATTAAAAATAGTGCCACTGTTTGAAAAGGATTTAACTTCGATCGGTTTCCTTGAAAAGTTTCAAAATATGTTCAGGATTTACTGACCAAAATATTTGTTTGCCTCAATCTTTTTGAAAGTAATTTAGAAATATTTTGCATAATCTGAAATGCAATTATGGGATGCTCTACTTTAAGGCGCTGAAATGTTGACCTCAAAAGTTGTCTGCACTCGACGTCTGTACGGGCCAGTACGTTTGCGGACCGTGCCCCAGCGTCTACAAATGAAACTTCACCAAGAATTGCACCAGCCGTATAGGTAAATAATCGAAGACTTGGACTGTTATTCTCTCCATCATCCTTAATTAGATAAACGTCTACTGTACCGGAACTTAAAATGAATAAGTCAGGATCATTTTCATAGTTGTCAGTCTCATGTAAAAATTGTCCCTTTTTAAAACTCTTTTTTCCAAGATATTCCATTGCAATATCAATATCACCCTTATTCAGGTCTCTGAATAGATAAGAAGATGTTACAAAATTGTCTGTGTTAATATCCTTTTTGACATTTTTTAGTAGGCGCTCTTCCACCGACTCCAAGGCAGCATCCAAATCTGCGAAGCGTTCAGCTTCGGCAAATGTAGCCACAATTTGCTGCCATTCAACTGTTTTCAACATGTTATTTTCATTGATTTCAGTGATGACTACAACTACACCATTCTGTCGAAGGTCATTAATAATACCAATTAGGCTTTCGCATCCAGTTTCGTCTAAATAATGAACTTTATTCATATTAAATATTACAAAGCCAATATCATTATTTAGCTCCGATCTAATGTTTTTTTGTAAGGCTTCAGCAACCGAAAAAAGAAGAAAACCTTGAATATCTATTATTACAACCTGATGCATCCAGTTATCCAAATACTGCTCCTCAATGGAACTTCTGGCGGTTCTTGATCTAGCGGATACACCCTCAATTAACTTAACTTGGAATTTCGATGTTTTAATCAAAAAATCAATTATTGTAGCAACTATTCCAACGAGTATCGCAGCTATCAAATTAAAAAATAGTGTGACGAGTAACACACTTACCAGCACGAAAAAGTATGAGATTTCTTGCTTGATTTTTGAGAAACGCCCCAAAAAAAATGATAGAAGAATGTTTTTGCCTTTTGCATCTAGCAAGCGAAATGAAAGAACTGCCGATACACTTGCCAAAACTGGTATGGGTAACAGATTTAAAAATGGAGCTAAAAATAAAATTGTTGCTCCATAAAAAATTGAAACCGTTAATGGAACTGTTATGCCACGCCCGCCGTTATTTGCAGCTATTAAGGAAGCGCCAGCCTTACCTGTTCCAGGAACAGATCCCACTAATGAAACTAATAAATTCCCTATGCCGTTAGCTCTCAAATCTCGGTCGTTATTAGAATTTATTTTTGTAACCTTTTCAACTTGCTTACCCGAAATTAAAAGGCTGAGCGTATTTAATATTGCGAGCGAAAAGGATGTAAATAGAATAGCAAGTATGACCTGCGGAGCCTCAATAAGTATTGCTAAATATTCAACGGAAAAATCTGGTAGTTTCAAGTCTTCTAGTGGGTTGAGGCTTGGTAGGGTGGCTACATACTGTGAGGGTAACTGAGCATGCAAAGTGCTATGAATTAGGATGCCGACAACAAGAGCTAAAATCGAAGATGGTATTCCATAGGTTTTCCTTGGCAGCAAAAGCATCAAAAGGATAGTAATTACAGATAACGATATAGCGAACCAACTTAGTTGATTAAAGATTTGGAAAAACCCTAAATTGAAGAAGTCTTTTTGGAACCCAATCATACGGGGGAGTTGGGCCATAAAAATCAAGAATGCTGTAACATTCATTAGAGAAGAAACAACTTGCGAGGGTATAAACTCAACAATTTTGCCAATTTTCATATATCCAAAAATAAGCTGTAAAATTGCGCTAAAAATACCAATAACCGCACATGCAGATAGAGCGATGGCAGAAGCTACTTCAAGGCCATATTGAGTTTCGAAAGCGCCAAGAATTAAAGTTATGACAGCAGAAAATAAAACTGCCACAAAAGATCGTGGTCCTATGATAACTTCTTTATTTTTAGCCGCGCAAACTGTTACCACGCCCGAAATTAAGTGCCCCAAAAGACAAGCTGTTATACCTCGTCCCAACCATTCCTCTCCCAGAGGCGCATATAAAATTGTGCCAAATGCTATTGTTCCAGGCAAGGTGGTGACAAAACCATTAACTGACGCGCCAATACTCTTGAACCAGTGAGATGATTTTTTTTTCGTGGGCTGTGAGCCGGCTGTCATAATTTTTGTTTCTTCTAAAAAATAAGTAAAAATTGAACGTTTAGAACACGCGATTGATAAACTTAACTACGCATCAGCATCATCATCAGATGGTGATGCTGATGCGTAGTTTGTAATTAGGAAACACCTGATAACCTAAAAAATCATAGCCTATTTTGGTCTTACTTATAAATAGTTATAAATTCGATAATGTCTCCTTTTATAAATTTTACGAGTTATTTATTCGCATTACTGGCTATGTCAGCGACCTGTTCAAGCTTTTGGTCAATTGGGAGCGTACTAAGAATTGCATCCTTAAGCTCATCCATTAGGTTCTGTACAGCCTCATCTTTCATCTCGGTCAGTTCAGCTAAATATCCATAAGGCGCTGGAACAGAAACTGTTGGGAACTCTATAGTTTTTGTTCTGTTTAAACCTCTAAATTTAACACAACTTCCTATTTCTGCATTTGTACTGGAAACGTCTGTAATTTTGACTTTTAAATTGATCCGCTGACCGAGGCGAAACCAAAGCAATCCTTTTTCGTCGCACACGCTTTTATCGTCAGAGTCTTGGTTTAACAAATCAGCTAAATAAATTTTGCCTTCGGAACTCCATTTGAACCACGAATTTTCATTATTTATTGATATTGTTGGTTTAAAGTTTCCCTCTTCATAACTTTTTTGAACATCTGGGTACCATCTTAAATCAAGGCTTTTTTCCATATGGCGCTTCCTGCCTTTAGGATACGACTTTCTCTGTTTGTGATGTGAATATTTTAAGGAATAACCATTTTCCCTCACAGCTTGCAACTGTTCTACTTTTTGTTTCATCTCATAAAGTTTTTGGACGCCAGTACAAATATCTTCTTTTGCCTTAAGATAATTGGAAGCATCTTTTTTGTCTAACTTTGTAGCAATTTTATAAATTGGTTCTTTTTTTGTATCAGTGGAACACCTTAAATAAGCAACGTTCAATGCAGAACCAGCGGTTTGGTAATCTGATTTTTGTTTTTTTAGGTCAGCTGTTTTTCTAATAACATCTTCTTTTAACTCGGAAGGATCTAAGTTGTAGAGTTGCTTTGACAATTTATATGCTTTTGAAATTTTTTCAATTTCATCAGCTTTTCCAGAATAATCAATAATTGCTTGTTTAAGGGCAGCTTTTGGATCTTCTTTAATAGATGCAATCTGTTCTGATGTTAGTTCAATATTGCCAATTCTATCGGGCAGCCTATTTAGCACGTTGTCAAATGAAGGGTTTTTTTTCTTTACTTCTTTCTTTATTAAATCTTCTAGATACATCTTGCGCCCTGTCACAAGGGATTTTGTTTGCCCTAAACAATTTGTTTCATATCCAACCTTTCTACCACTTTGAGCCGATTGAGATTCTGGATCTAACGAGGAACAGATAGTTTGGGGATCTGCCTCTGCAGCAGCAAAGTTTGCACCTAAGATAGCTGTAGTTAAAGAGGTAACTGCTATCATTAATAATCTCTTTGAAGCAAAATTTTTCATATTTAACCCTTAATTTTTATTTTTGAATTCGTTGATTTTATAAATATTATACTTATTAATCAAGCTATTTCGCCTGCGCGCACCAAATAGCAACTGGGCCAAGCTGGCGATGAAACCTAAGTGAAACCTTTGTGGCGCAAAATCACTGATGTTTACGTCAATATGTAATCTAAGTCATTGAAAAAAGTCGTCGGGCCAGAAGTGGGAAATAGGGGCGGATGGTGTTTTCGGCGGAGTTGCGGGGTGTGGAATACTTAGCGTTCGCCATTGTCTGTCCCAGTCACATGCGGAAACACTATTTGCTCGCACTCGCTACATTGAGTTTATTCCAAACGGAGGGCAGTTCAAACCAGGCGGCAAAGTAACAGGTGGCAAGTGCCGATATTATGAAGAGCGATCATCTAAACACAAGAACAAGAGCGGACCGCATACATGGCGATATGACGAATAAATAATAAGTCTAAGATCCCTAACCGGTAAGTTTGAGTGCTTTTTTTACGTACCACCAGAACTACTCAAACCTACTATTTCTAGCAGTCCAACCACGTAACCCACTACGATGCCACTATAACCACCTATAAACGTACTGCCGCAGCTTTGTTATACTGGCTGTGCGCTCAAGAAGCTGGCGAGAACTGTCTATCAGGCGGCCATTTGAAAATTGAGGGGTCAGCAAGTGGAAGGTCTAAGTGATAGTTCCACTCTTTATTTATTGGCTTTGAGTCAGTGTCGTGTGTCGTGGCAACCTCAGGACATATCGGATGGCGGGGTCAAAACAGGCAGCGTTTCAAAATCATCGCGCCACGCGACAAGGCAAAG
>Ga0209715_1002893_pt1 | contig 12652 bp, 18 predicted proteins | sample COGITO_mtgs_1205_2_FD_184809 | JGI IMG/M metagenome (GOLD analysis project Ga0209715, IMG submission 184809) | Pelagic marine microbial communities from North Sea - COGITO_mtgs_120503 (SPAdes) (version 2) | ecosystem: Environmental > Aquatic > Marine > Epipelagic ...
AGCAGGGGGGGGAGGGGATGCGACCGGGGCTGGGGTCTGTATGTATATATACATAAACCCACCCTCTAAAAATTCAAATCACCCACGGGATTCACGATCTAAACTGCTCTATATACTATATATTAATATGCCTAAAAGCTGCACGTGGCTCTGCTCTATAAACTATTATATTAACGAGCCTAAAAGCGACACGTGGCTATACAATGTGTCTTTAGTTAACGTGCCTATTCTTGACACATGGCTCTGTGTATGTAGCTTTTTGGTATGAAGAAAGCAATGAAATGGGAGTACAATGACGTGTTCAGTTTGGGCGAGGGTGGCGACTATGCTAAAATGCCGTTGGATATGGTGCATAGGAATGATCTAACCTGTAAGGCTAAGACTGTGTTTGCTTACATGACTAGTAAGCAGGGGGGTTACCAATTCTCTTCTAAGCGCATAGCGAAGCATTTCAAAGAGGGGTATAGAACGATATTAAGTGCCATCAACGAGCTTGCAGGGGCTGGCTATGTGGTGAAGCAGAGGTTGTGTGATGGTCGTATGCACTATGAGTTGAGAGAGAACTATTGGTCTCTGACAGTAAAAGAGGCTAAGGAGAGTTTGTTTGAGTCGTCATACAATGCTTTCAAGCCTGCCGTAAGGAAGCACCGGAAGGTTTCTATAGCCCAAGCTAGGGAGGCTATACAAGCTGAGGGGCAGTCTCCTGAGAAGGCTGCTGACATAGCTTTTGAGTTTTACAATGCTTGCGTTGACGGGGGCATGAGCATGAATGAGAACACGCTGTCTTCTTGGCTCGTCCATGTTCGTAATGGATGCTTTGCTTGACAGTGGTATTATAATATAAATATGAGTAACAATGCTAATGAATAAGATTCAGAAAACCAACCATCCTTTACACGAGAGATTAAAGGAGTTGCAGAAGGCGTCCAAGTCCAATGCCTTGGTCAACTTCAATCCTAGTAAATGGCTAGAAGCTGCTATGGATATATATAACGGCAAGAGCACTGTAGCTCTGCGCAAGAACGGTCATAATGGTCGTACGCTTGCTCTGGTTCGTCGCCAGATTGCCAACGACATTACGGAGGTGCAGGAGCAAAAGCTAGAAGAGTTGCGCAACATGATTGATGAGGCTGACTATGTGTCAGGACGCCAGATAGATGCCTACGCACAGCAGGATGAAGTCATGTCTCCGAAAGAGTTTAAGGAGTTTAATGTGGGTGTTGAGTTCCTCCAGAAGCGCGTCAATCGCCTAGAGACTGGTGCAGATCAGATCATTAGGCACGAGAAAGCTAAGAGTCCTGAAGAGCTTACTAAGGAGCTTGAAGAGTTATTCATGGCTAACACATTAGAAGCGGAGGTTGTCGATGAGTACGAAGGGTAGCAACATCAGGCAAGAGGGCAGAGACCATGCTAGGTTCCGTGACAACATGGATGAGATTGATATGACAGACCGATCATCACTGCCAAAGCATGAAGTCCCCAAGGATGAATTGCCGACCGGCGTTCGCACTCGCATTGTCTATGGGCGTAAGACGTGAAGGTCTCTATCGAAACCATACTCGGCGTAATCTATAACGTGTGCTTTATTGGCTGCTTCATTCCGCAAATAGTTAAATCTATTAGAACTAAGTCTGTGGAAGACGTAAGTATAATGCTTTGCTTAATGTCCGTCATTGGCTATATAGCCGCTCTAGGCTATGCTTGGATGAAGTTTGGGCTTGACCCCTTGCTCTGCACTAATTATATCCTCAGTGGCATCTCAGCTATGGCAATGATTGCCGTGTATTACAAATACAAACTATGAAACCTGAAGAAGACAAAGCACTTACTATTATCGACAACCTAATTGGCGAGCATTTCGTCAACTATTGTGTGCAAGTGTTAACTGAAGACGGTGAGTTGTGCTATTTAAACAGCACTGATATTGTCGGCAAGGCTCTCGCCACTGAAGCATTAAAGGATATGCGCCAGATTGAGAATATGCACGTTGTTGAGTTTTTAGAGGATGAGTAGTTTTCGGCAGACAGACCACCCAATTCTAAAGCCCATACCTCTTGACAAGATCCAGAAGTATGTAGCCCCAGACGGCAAGGTGTTGCGAGGACGTGTTGTAGAAATACATCAAAAGATCCTAGACCGTGAGGCGACAATTAAGCTAGCTGAGGGAGACCCTCTAAATCATGGCTTTCAGTTAGAGCACTGGGGACACGCTGAAGATAAGCTAAAAAGCTGCCTTAGTGTGATGTGCCTTGGTGGTAACCGATCCGGCAAAACAGAATGGGGAGCACGAACTATTGTAAAGGCTGCCATTGATAATCCCCTGTCTGTCATTGTATGCTTTGCCCAGGATGAAGATGCTTCTATTCGCATTCAGCAAGCCGCAGTGTTTCGCAACCTTCCGCCAGACTACAAGAAGAAGGCGAAGACTGAGACTGAATACATTAACTACAAGGTAAAGACTGGCTTCTCTGGCTCCTCGCTCATCCTTGAGAATGGCTCGCAAATTCTTTTCCATAAATACTCACAGTTCATTGCTAATAGAGCTAAGTTTGAGGGTCTTGAATTAGGCTCTAAAGCTCCTGGATGGCACAATGTTGGCCTATGGCTTGACGAGTATTTAGAAGATGGTGACCTAGTAGAAACGATGAGGTTTCGCTTAGCTACCCGTAACGCTAAGATGATCCTCACGTTCACTCCTATTGATGGTTATACGCCATTTGTAGCTTCGTACTTAAAGGATGTAGAGACAGAGATTACACGACCGGCAGCCTTGCTAAATAATGAGGACGTTCCCCTCATTCAAATGAATCACAAGAAGGGCTGTGGCATTGTTTATTTCCACTCAATCCTTAACCCCTTTGGTGGGTATGAACGGATCGCCAAAGAACTAGCGCATAGTTCTAGGGAGGAGATTTTAACGCGTGCTTATGGCATCCCAGTGAAGTCGATGACAACACTGTTCCCACTGTTTAGCACGAACGTCCATGTCGGCAAAAGCCCTAAAATATCTGACAAGACTCACACTGTCTATCAAGTTGTAGACCCTGCTGGTAGACGTAATTACGTTGCCATATGGGCAGCTGTAGACGAGAAGGGTTATGTTAGCATATTGCGCGAATGGCCAGACAGGGACAGCTATGGAGAGTGGGCTGTGTTTGGTGATCCGAAATGGAAGTTTGGGCCAGCCTCTAAGAAAATGGGCTATGACGTAAAAGGTTACGTTGATCTATTTAAAGACATCGAAGAAGAACTAGGCGTCGAAGTATTTGAGCGAATTGGAGACTCTCGTTTCTTTGCCTCTGAAGACTCTGATAACATGGACTTGTTTGCCCACTTCGCAGAGCATGGCATCCACTTTGTCCCCTCCGATGGGCGACAAGAAGATGCTGGCATTGCAGCGTTAGACGAATGGTTTCATTACAACCCCAATGCTAATGTTGACCACGCTAACAAGCCACTCTTAAACATTGATGAGAAGTGTGGCAATGTAATCTATAGCATCATGAATTACGGACAGAACGGAAAGAAAGATGAACCGTTAAAAGACTTTATCGACGTACTTCGATACTTACGCATGGCAGGCGGAGGCCAAGGGCCAGACCATGTAACTAAACGAGAAATGAAAACAACAAGCAAATCGAAAGGAGGCTACTAATGCCCAAGAAACGAATAGGTGAATTAGCAATTAAGTTTAATACAGACATCGACGAAGCAATTAAAATCGCCAAGGCTAAGCTACCTCCTGAGTTTATCAGCGGTCGTGGCAACAATCTATGGATCACAGAAGAAGGCGTAGAGCTTTTGTCTGAGTCTTACCTGATTGAAGAGATTACGCCACGCCATTATGTTGGCAAAGTGTTAAAGCAATGCCCGAATAAACGCTATGATTACGTCTACTCTAAGGAGATTAAGAAGCGTGTGCCTGTTCTTATGCCCCAAAAGCTAATAGGCAAGATGGAAGGTAAGACCATTACATTTGAAGCCATTGAAAGCATCTCAGGCACCTCCTATCGTTATGCAAGACGAGGATAATATTACCAATAATTCTAAATGGAATCGCGAACAAATTGACAGATTTGCTAGTTGGGAAATCTTTAGACGCCAGATCCTACAAGAAACCTCCCTGCCTATGAGTAATATCGACTTATGTGATAGGATAGGCGTATCATCCAAGTATCCATTTTGCTTAATCCGGACAATTCAGAGAAGACTTAACCTTTTAAAATGACCAACGATTCAATCTCACAGTCTCTTACATACTTTCAGGGCGAGCCTGATATTAAAACTCTACGCTATGCGTACGAGCAAACTGTCACGGAGCTAGAAGGATACTTTGACACTTGCCGCACTAGCTATGACGACCGCCGCAATTGGTGGCCTGGCAAGAGTCGTGACCATCGCAAACATGGAGCCGATGCTTTCCCTTGGGAAGGTGCATCCGACATGGAGTGTCATTTAATTGACGAGCGCATTACACGCCTTGTATCGCTCTTTATGGCTTCTTTGAACCGCGCGAATGTCAGAGCCTTCCCAGTAGAGAGTGGAGACATTAAGCGCAGCAAGCTAGTTTCTGGCTTTCTTAAATGGATGGTTAGTTCTGGTTACATCCCTCGCTTTTACCGCGAGATGGAGCGTGGAGCCAACTACCTGCTAGAGCGCGGCATCCTCATTACATACGTTGGATGGCAACAGGAAGACCGACGCTTTCTCCAGCAACTAGACCTAGAGCAAATTGCACAGATTAGTCCAGAGGTTGCTGAAGCAGTACTAGGTGGCGATCAAGATGAAGAGATTGTTCTAATCCTTCAGAATGTATTTGAAGGCACGTCAACTAAACGTGCAAAGAAAGCAATTAAAGAGCTTCGTAAGAATGGCGTAGCTGAACTTCCAGTTATCCGCCGTCAAGTCAATGCGCCAGAGGTGAAGACACTAGCTCCAGATGGTGATTTCTTTTTCCCTCCGTACGTTACAGATCCGCAGCGTGCTCCATATTGCTTCTGGAAAACCCACTACACTCCTCAAGAACTAGAAAATAAAGTTGTTACTGACAACTGGGATGAAGGTTTTGTAGATCACGTCATTTCTAAGCACCGTGGCGTAAACATTGAAAGCGCAGACCGAGAACCAGAAGGTCGCCGCAGCATTGGACTTACTGACAACGCCTACCAAGCTGAAGAGCTTATTGAAATTTGCTACGGGTATCAAAGGCTAATCGACGAAGAAGATGGAGCAGAAGGAATTTATTGCACTATCTTCCATCGCGAGTTTGATGGCGATGAGACGACTCAGGGATATGCTAAGTTTGAATTGCTCAATGGCTATGAGGACTACCCAGTGGTTGTCACAAAGCTCTCAGAGGACAGCAAGCGTCTCTATGACGTATCTACCGTTCCTTCTATCCTTCGTGGCATCCAGAACCAAGTAAAGGTTGAGCGCGACTCTCGCACAGATCGCAATAGCCTAGCTACGTTGCCACCTATTATGCACCCTGTAAATCAGGCTCCATCAGATTGGGGCCCAGGTCGCATGATTCCATATCGCCGCAAGGGAGACTTTGAGTTTGCGCCAGCACCTCAGTACAACCCTGGCTCTATGGAAATGGAAAACACCCTACTTGATCTAGCGGATCGCCTAGTAGGACTGGACGAAGACAGCACCGTCAGCCAAGTTCGTAAGCAATTCCTAGTAGATAAATTCCTTAGCCACACAGCAGAGGTCATTCGTATGGCTTTCAAATGCTTCCAACGCTTTGGCCCAGACGAGGTGTTCTTTCGTGTGACTGGTATCCCAGATCCTCAAGTGATGGAAAAGGGAGACGCTGATGAAAACTTCGACATCCTAATAAACTTCGACGTGCAGAATACAGACGCTGAAACAGTTGAGAAAAAGCTCGCCCAGTTTGTGCAGCTTAACCAACTCAATACTAATGGACGATTGAATATTGATAGCCTCTTAGATATTGCAGCAGCAAGCATTGACCCAGTGATGGCAGATGCCATTTTGCAACCAGTGGAAGTAGCGCAACAACAAGTAGTGAAGGATGTCACCGATGATCTGTCTAAGATATTTGCAGGCATTGAGCAACCAGCACGCCCATCAGGAGCGCAGATTGCTATGGAAATAATTCAGCAATACGCACAGCAGCCTGACATTGCGGCGCGTCTGCAAGGTGATGAGTCTTTTGCTGCTCGAATTGAAAAGTACGCAGGTCAATATACTTTCCAAATGCAGCAACAGCAAAACGCTCAAACCGGACGTACCGGTACAGCACCAGCGCAAATGGGTGAAATCCAAACGCAAGACCTATAATGGCAGACAACTTAACAACTCAGCAGCAAGTAGACCGACGAGCCAGTGCAATTCGTGCTCGTGAATATTTGGATATGCTCTCTCTAAACGAGGGAGATATTCCAAATGTTTACAAGGACACTAAAGGAAAGAGCACTATCGGCATTGGCTTTAATCTTGATGACAGCGCAAATCAAAAGTTTCTCAAAAAATCCGGCATTAATCGGAATGAGTTGATTAATGGGAGGCCATTGAACAGCCAAGAGAAGTATACGCTTTACAACCATAGCCTAACTCAGGCTTTCACGGATGCTCAAAAGTTTGACTCCAGGTTTGCTTCTCGCCCCGAAACAGTGAAGAAAGCTATTGTTGATATGTCATTCAACCTAGGGTTGACCAAGCTTAACAAATTCAAAAAAATGAAAGAAGCTTTAGAGGTTGACGATTATAGCACTGCCGCTGATGAAATGGTGGACAGTGATTGGTACAAGCAAGTCAACACGCGAGGCCCTAGGACTGTTGGTTTAATGAGATCAGCATCTAAATAATATGAATATTACAGAAAGCATTTCTAACCTTCAAAACCATGAGTCGTTTGCACACTTTGCGCAGATGATTCATGACTTGCGAGAAGAGACAATCCAAGAACTACATGATGCGCCCGTAGACAAGCTACAGCAGGTCTCAGGGCGTCTCATCACCTACGATCAGGTGCTGCACCTTGCTGGATGGGAAAGCCTCCAGAAGCGGCATTTAAATCGAAAGTAACCATTGTGCTATAATGCACAACATAGCTGGCGCTCGGCGTTAATGAGTGGAAAAATAAAATGACAGACGAAATCGTAACTGCGAACTCTGACGCAGATCAAACCTCAGTGGAAAGTACAAATATGTCAGTCGAGGACTTTGCCCTTCGACGCCTAGGTGAACCGCCGCAGAAGCCTCAGGACGAACCTGAAGCAGTCGAGCCAGAAACCGAGGAGGAAGAAGAGCAGATTGAAGAGGTTGAACTCCCCGAAGAAATTGAGGAGGAAGCCCCTGAAGAGTCCGTTCTTTCAAAGTTAGACTTGGACGATATGTCCGAAGAAGACCTGCGTGAACTAGCAGATAAGCTAGGAAGTCGTGCTGTCGCTCGTTTCGGCGAACTGACAGCCAAGCGCAAATCAGCTGAAGAGCAACTTGCAGCAATGCAAGCCAAGCAAAAAGAACAGGTAAACCCGCTAGAATCCAGCAAGAAGGTAGACAATAACCCCTTTGGCAATCTTGAGACTATCGAGAAGCTACAGGAAAAATCTTCCGAAATTGAAGGCATTGTAGAATGGGCTGAAGATGTTCTTTTTGAAAGTGATTCTTATGCCGCTGATGATGTAGTAACAGAAATCAACGGCAAAGACATGACTAAGGCTGATGTTCGCAAGGCACTCCTACAAGCCCGTAAGGCTCAAAAGGTATTCCTTCCCGACCAACTGAAAAGTGTTCAAGCTCAAAACCAAGCAGAGGAATTAACCGCTGTTTTTGGAAAGCAAGCTAAAGAAGAACTTCCGTGGTTAGAAGGAGAAGACAATGACCTTCGCAAGCAATACGAAGCAACAATCGGCGACAAGCGTTTTAGCAATTTAAAGAGAGTCCTGAAAAAGGAAGCTCCTGAAGTTGCTGCTCAACTCGATTACTGGTTTGCTCACGCAACTAATAGCATCTATGGACGCAAGCCCGTAGAGGTTAAAACATCCTCTCCAAAGCTTAAACCGCCACGGAACGGTATGCCTTCTTCTGCCAAATCAGAAAAGCCAACTACGAAAACAGCCAAGGCTCTTAAAGAACTAGAGTCACGGTTTAAAAAGACTGGCAATCCCAACGATTTCGCCGCCCTTCGCAAAGCAAAAATGACACTCAGATAATATACTATTATGGCTCAATTCTCTAATACTTACGATCACTCAAACAACGTCGGTTCCGGCGTTTCTAACCGCGAGGATCTCATGGACGTCCTCACTATTCTTGCTCCCGAAGAGACTCCTATTCTCTCCTCGGCAAACAAGAAGAAGGCTAACTCGACTTACGTCGAATGGACTGTAGATGCTCTTTCGGCACCTACTACTGCTGGCATTGGTGAAGGCGACGATGTTGCTACATTCACTGACAAATTCTCTGGACGTGCTCGTCTTGGTAATTATGTCCAAAAGTTCCGCCGCGACTTCATGGTATCGGATCTCCAAGAAGCTGTTGACTCTGTTGGCCCTGCCAAGATTGCACAAGCTGAAGCTAAAGCAATTCGCGAACTGAAGCGTGACATTGAGGCAACTCTTTGCTCGGGCAATGACCGCGCTGTTGAAGATGGCACAAACCCATACAAGCTTCGCGGCTTGGGTAGCTGGATTGACGCTGGTGCCACAAACACTGACGTCCCTGCTGCGTTCCGCACTCCTGCTGGCAACATCCACGACACTGGCGCATTTGGTGAAACTGAACTGAATGACATCATTACATCGGCATTCCGCGTTACTGGTTCTAACAACAGCTTGATGCTTGTTGCTGACACAGCCCTTCGCCGCACCGTAAGTGACTTCGCTCGCGTTGTTGACACAGGTGTTAACGATATGCGTCAAGTAAACTATGATGGCGGTTCTGCTGACATCAAGGTGAGCGTCGATCTCTATCAGAGCGACCACGGCATCGTTTCGGTTGTTAACATGAATCCTGACTGTGCTCCAGACACAACTAACAAGGACACCGGTTACCTAGTTAGCCCTGAGCATATCGGCATCCACGAGCTTATCCCTATGGGCAGCACACGCCTACCTAATCAAGGTGGCGGTGAGCGTGGTTTTGTAGACTGCGCACTAACCCTTGGTGTTTACCACCCAGGTGCCTTCGGTAAGATCACTGCACTAGCTTAGTCTTGACACTAAGGGGGTGACACACATAGGTAGTGTCACCCCCTTTTTTTTATATGAATATCATTACCCCTAACATTAAACGCTATTCGGACGGTGAGATTGACCGTGCTTTTATGCGTGAAATTCAGACTGGCTTTAAGCTTGAGAAGCAGACCGAGAGTCAGCGTATAGATCAAGCTGTAAAAGAGGCGAGTGAATTAAAAGGTAAAGTGCATCCAGTCTTAGGACGTCCCATTGCAACTATGCCTGCTCGTGAGTTTTTTAGACTCACGTCAAAATATGGACATGACGAAGTTCATTCCAAAGAATTTATTAAACACTTCCAAAAGAATTTCTCGGAACTCACGCCCAATAAAATTTAATGCAGAACAAGACATACACTGACCTACTTGCGCTAGTCCAAGCACTAATTGGAGCAGGAAGCCTTACTACGGAAGAGCAAACTAACATCCTGCATTTAGTTAATCGCCGAGCGCACCAAGCTTATCAAGAATCGCAAAGTTGGCCTCGCTACCTCGTAGCTGGAGAGCCTCGCACTGTTGAGCCTGGTCAGATCATTCCTTACTCAGAGGATAGCTTTTATGTATTTGGCGCTGGGTCGGGAGAGGCTGATGGTTTGTATACATTGAGTGCAGACGATTTTAATTCTCACGTAGTGTACGAGAAGGCAGATGGAGAGTTGCTCTATTTTATTCGCCGTGAAACACATGGCGCTCATAATACTTGGCACATTGTGCAGGCTGATAGCGCAACGCAATCTACAGCTAACAAATACCTTTATAGTGACGGGCAGAACGGAAGTGCTCCAGATGAAGCTGGATGGTCTGTAGATGACGATGGCTTGTCTCCAGCGCCTAGGCTGTCCGACCTTTCGCCCATTGGTGAATTTATTCGCATACACAAAACTAAACCTTTTCTAAACAATTCATCTGCCGAGGTTAACTTCTATGTGGATCTCAATGGTGCAAACGTAATGAATGCGAATGGCTTGTCCTCTAGCCATGCCTATGTGACATACAAGAAGCAGTTCTTGACGTTTACCATCTCGTCTCAAGACATCCCGGAAGAATGGTTTCATTTTATGGCTCACGGAGTCTATGCAGATTTCCTCCGCGTCCAAGACAAGCAGCAAGAAGCTATGGCTGAAGAGCAGGTAGCTCTCACTTATTTAACATCAGAGCTAGAGAAAATCGACAATCGCTCTAACAATAACAACATCATCAATAGATTCTCAACGTACGTCAACCGACAGTCACGTTAAACCCTTGTGATATAATACGAACATGAAGTCCAGAAACAACGCCCTTGAATTTTCTACTGTAGGCTCTGAAGTACTTAGCGCCGCAGACGCTGTAACAGGCAAACGCTACGGTGCCTTACAGGTGATTAATGACGCCACCATTGCCTCTATGACCTCTGGTACAATCATTAACAATAGTGGTCTTGTTGGCATCCCACTGATTGCTGGCACTGTTATTTATGGTGAAATTTCTGCCATAACTTTGTCCTCTGGCGTTGTTGTAGCTCACAAATACTAGTATGCACCTAAGCCTTAGGAATAGCCTTGGTAAGACCTTGCCAGCTTTTATAAAAGATCCGGTAAGCACCTTTACTTATGTTAGCCCAACTGAGTTTAACTACTTCCAATTAGACGGCGAATCCGTATATCTACGCCCCGTTAAGTGGTTACTTGAAACTGGCTACTGGGTAGATACTGAAGTTTGGTATGACACTAAGTCCTGGGTTGATTAAGGAATAAAATAATATGACTACACCAATTGACAATGGCGAATCCGGATCATCGGTACGCGCAAAACTAAATACAATTATTGCCCAGGTTGATGCTCTCGAAGCAGGAGGAGGAGGTTCCATGTCTGGTTCCCAAATCAAGACTGCCTACGAGGGGGAAGCTGATACAAACGCATTTACAGACGCCGAAAAAGCAACCCTAGCTCTCCAGTCAGGTACGAACACAGGTGACCAAGACCTGTCGAGTTACCAAGTGCAACCCTCCGAGGGTGCTTTCGTTAATGGCGATAAGACCAAGCTTGATGCAGCAGTGCAGAGCACCACGATCTCTAGTATTGTTAGCTTAACACAGGCGGCATATGATGCCCTAACTCCTGCCTCCACTACCTTCTATGTAATTACAGACTAAGATGCCTACCTCTAAATCCAGTAAGTTCTGTCTAGGAAGCATCGAGGTATCTAAGATTTACTACGGCATCAATGAAATCTACACCAGTGCCGTGGATGGTATCCTCGACCTTTTCACCGATCCCTATGTTGCATACAGTTGCCGAGACTTAGGCAAAGCCCGTAGCGCATTCACATCCATCGGCGACACAGGATCACAATCAAGTGATACTTGGGTCGCACAGATTCGACGTTCATCTGACGATGACCAGAAAAGCTTTACAGCGGCTCAAATGGCAGGCGGTGCTATGGAGACATGGGTCGGTGCGAATGATGGTTTCATTACTCGATGGTACGACCAATCGAGTAACGCCAATCACCTAGTGCAAAGCGCAGTCCTTAGTCAGCCAAAGATCGTGACTAATGGGGTGCGAAATGCTGATGGATTGTTCTTTGATGGCGCAGATTCGTTTATGGATCTCACCAGCGACCTGCCGTTTTCTGATGGCACCATGCACGTTGTTTCAAAACTCGATCCAACATCCCAACGTCAAACAGTGTTCGGTGGTGCTGGTAATGTCTACATACCAGTTGGACAAGGCGGGGCAACGCGATCAGGTGCTTACCTTAAATCTAGCGTACTCACTCACCACCTAAATGGTCAATCGTACACGATACTGGACACCCGTGGCGGCAGCTTTGACGCTTGGACATCTACATCTGAGCAGCTTCTGACGCTAACAGGCGTGGCATCAGACTATCCAGTTCAGGAGATTGGACGAGGCGCAGGGCAGACCTCATCGTGGGACACTAATGGTTTCATTCAGGAGGTAATCTTCTACTCTGACGATCAATCTGCGAACCGTGTTGGCATCGAAACCAACATCAACGACCACTACAGTATTTTCTAAGCATGAATCTCATTTTATCAGCCCCTTCTATCGAATACGCACAGGCAGTGAGCCATGAACTATGGATGTTAGCGCGTCCTAGGGAATACTCAGCCACTGAAACCAGCCAGTTTTACTGCGGATCGTTTGCTCACCCAGACGGCACACAGGTAGCCATTGGCCCTATCGACGGCACACAGCGTGTGCACATCAACGCCCACGAGATTACCTTTGTTGATCTTATCGACGCAGCTATCACGGCCGAGGAACGCCAGGGCATCATTGACGGGATCAACGCAGCCAAGGGTACAAGCATCGACATCCAAGCGATGATTGAAGGCACACCTAGCCTTGCTGGGAACCTTGTGACTAATGAGCAGATGTCCACCGATGGATGGTTTGACGATCCAATCGTTATAGACGTAGATCCTGTCTAATGTT
>Ga0209715_1002902_pt1 | contig 12629 bp, 8 predicted proteins | sample COGITO_mtgs_1205_2_FD_184809 | JGI IMG/M metagenome (GOLD analysis project Ga0209715, IMG submission 184809) | Pelagic marine microbial communities from North Sea - COGITO_mtgs_120503 (SPAdes) (version 2) | ecosystem: Environmental > Aquatic > Marine > Epipelagic ...
AGTCATTTCAACCATAAACGTTGATCGACCACCGGCTAAATCATCTGATGATCCTATTCGCGTATAGATTCTGTCAGCCAATCCAATGACAGCGGAAGTGGCAGGTACAAAGCTACCAATTTGGGCTAAAAGAACTATCAGCGCTGCTTGTCGCATGTAAGTAGACTTACCACCCATATTTGGGCCGGTAATGATGAGCATTTTGCGGTCGTCATTCATTACCAGATTGTTGGCTACAAAAGGGTCGCTAGACACCTGCTCGACCACGGGATGCCTTCCGCCGTCAATATTTATGCCAGGTTCATTTTTTAATTCGGGTTGGCAAAACTTAAGACTGTAGGCCCGCTCTGCTAAGGTTGCTAGTACATCAATTTCGGCAATGCCTGCAGAGCAACTCTGCAGAGCTGGAAGATCTTCATTAAGTGTTTCAAGTAACTTCTCATAAAGATATTTTTCACGTGCTAAGGCCCGACTTTTGGCACTTAAAGCCTTGTCCTCAAATGTCTTTAACTCAGGTGTAATAAAACGCTCAGCATTTTTTAGAGTTTGACGCCGAATATATTCAACTGGCGCTTTGTCACTCTGACCCCGAGAAATTTCTATGTAATAGCCATGGACTCGGTTGTATCCTACTTTTAATGTCGATATGCCGGTGGATTCTTTTTCTCGCTCTTCCATTGCTAGTAAAAATTCACCCGCATTGGTATTTAAAGCACGCAATTCGTCGAGTTCCGAGTCATACCCATCAGCAATAACGCCACCATCTCGAATTACCATCGGTGGATTTTCTTTCAGAGAGCTACCGAGTAGTTCCACTAAATGAGGTAGAGGCTTGGCATCATCAGCAAGCCTGTTCAGATGTTTTAGTTGGCATCCCTTTAATGCAGATGCTATCTCAGGTAACGTCGCTAACGAGGCAAATAATCGAGTTAAATCTCTGGGGCGAGCTGACCTAAGGGCAACGCGAGTAAGAATGCGTTCCATATCGCCGATATTTTTAAGGTGTTCTCGCAAGTTCTCATGGAGGAAGTTGGCTTGAAACTCCGCGATGCCATTTTGTCGATCTTCAAGTGTTCTCAGGTCTTGCAGAGGTCGATTGAGCCAGCGCCGAAGCAGTCGACTAGCCATGGTTGTCGCTGTGGTGTCTAAGACATCAAAAAGGGTATTTTCAACGCCTCCTGTTAGATTAATATCTAGCTCTAGGTTTCTACGACTAGAGGCATCTAGCATGACCGTTTTATCGCGGTTCTCAGCTGTTATTGTTCTGATGTGGGGCAGTGTGCTGCGTTGAGTGTCCCGAGCATACTGAAGTAAGCATCCTGCCGCACCTATGCCTAAAGTAAGATGATCGCAGCCAAAACCAGCAAGATCACGTGTTGAGAAGTGCTTGTTCAAAAGCCGTTGGGCCGCATCAAGATCAAATTCCCAAGGGCCACGGCGTCTGAGTCCAGTCCGAGATTCGAGAAATTCGAAACCAGAGGTTTCTTCAGAGACTAGGGTTTCAACCGGATTGAGTCTTTGAAGTTCGCTGTGCAGGTCATCTTCTCCACTCAGCTCCATTACCTGAAATTGTCCGCTACTCATATCCAAAGTAGCTATGCCAAAATGGTTGCCTACCTGATTAATTGCTACGAGCAGGCTGTCACTGCGATCATCCAGAAGGGCTTCATCGGTCAAGGTTCCTGGAGTAAGAACGCGCATCACTTTGCGTTCAACAGGCCCTTTGCTGGTTTCAGGATCACCGACCTGCTCGCAGATGGCAACAGAGATGCCTTGTTTGACTAATTTGGCGAGATACCCCTCAGCAGCATGGTAGGGCACGCCGCACATAGGAATTGGGTTGCCATTAGCCTTACCGCGGGCAGTCAGGGTGATATTTAGTAACTGGCTTGCTTTTTTGGCATCGTCAAAAAACAGTTCATAAAAGTCACCCATACGATAAAACACAATATCATTCGGATGCTCTGCCTTGATGCGCAAGTATTGCTGCATCATTGGCGTATGTTCAGTTTTTGACGATTTAGTCATAAAGGGGTCTAGAGTAGGGCCATTTAATTCACGTAATTTCAGTGAGAGATTATGACATAGTTGAGCGCGAATTCAGTGTTTCATATTGGAGCATTTGTGAATAAATTGTAGAATGCCCATCTTCTTTTAATAGACACGCCACCACTAAGGGATTTGTTAATGAGTAATTATGATTTTGGTTTTATTGGCTTAGCCGTAATGGGGCAGAATTTGGTTCTTAATATCGAATCGCGAGGCTTCTCTGTTGCAGTTTTTAATAGAACAGCTTCAGTAACCGATGCCTTCGTCGCTGATCATCCTGACAAAAGTCTTTCTTCTGCGCATTCTCTTGAGGAACTAGTCACTAAATTAAACAGGCCTCGCATGATCCAGATTATGGTTCAAGCCGGTGCTCCCGTGGATTCGGTTATAGAATCTCTGATACCGCTTCTTGATGAAGGGGATATGATTATTGATGGTGGTAATACCCTATATACCGATACCATTAGGCGCGAGGAGTATGTTGTAAGTAAAGGGCTTCGATATATTGGTGCCGGGGTTTCAGGCGGGGAGGAGGGGGCTCTAAAAGGCCCGTCGATAATGCCCAGTGGAGATATATCAAGTTGGAAGCTTATCCAGCCTATATTTGAAGCTATTGCCGCGCGTGTGGATGATGAGCCCTGTGTAACCCATATAGGTTTAGGAGGCTCAGGACACTTTGTAAAGATGGTCCATAACGGAATCGAATATGGCGACATGCAACTTATCTGCGAGGCCTATCATATTTTTAAGGCGGCAGGATTCTCTAATTCTGAACTGGCAGATATTTTTGATGAATGGAATAGAGGTGATTTAGAGTCCTATCTAATAGAGATAACTGCGAATATATTCAGGCAGAAAGATATCACCACAGATAATGATTTGGTTGACATGATTCTTGATCGAGCAGGTCAAAAAGGCACCGGACGTTGGACAGCACTGGCAGCTGTTGAACAAGCCGTCCCTCTCTCAACCATTGCGGGATCTGTTGAAGCTAGAACATTGTCCTCAATGCTAGACAAACGGACTAAAGCCGCAGATATACTGCAAGGCCCTGACAACTGGCAGCTGGCTTTTATAGCTTCGAATAAAGCTGCTTTAGTTAAACAGGTACACGATGCTTTGTACGCATCTAAGATTGTGTCCTATGCACAAGGTCTGGATCTTATCGCATCAGTGGGCGCAGAACATCAATGGAATCTTGATCTAGCAGGCATTGCTCGTATTTGGCGTGGAGGTTGTATTATTAGAGCGAGGTTTTTAGGCCATATTACTGAGGCTTACACGGCTAACTCATCGTTAACTAACCTGATGTTGGCTCCTTTCTTTACAGAAGTGATGAATAGGTCGCAATCTGATTGGCGCGAAGTAGTTTCTATGGCCATTAAAGGGGGTATTCCAGTGCCTTCGTTTAGTGGCGCTCTGAGTTACTTTGATGCATACAGGTCTTCTCGGTTACCCGCAAATCTATTACAAGCCCAACGCGACTTTTTTGGTGCCCACACCTATGAGCGAGTGGATTCTCCGAGGGGAGAGTTCTTCCATACAGGTGATTGGCCTGAATTAATTAGTTAACCTTTTGTGGTTTTTTTACAGTACTTCGGAAAATTAGACGAGCTGTAAAGGCTCTCCTAGCCAATGGAACATTCTCAGAATAATCGTTTTAATTCAAGAGAAAACCCTCGTCCCTCGCCAACGAAGTAACGATAGCTACCAAAGCCATAATCAGCTCTATCAGCGATACGTCGATCAGTTAGATTAGTGATCTGCCCATTAATCTGCAAGTCTCCATATCTTTGCTGAGCTCTCAGATTAAACACGTTGTGGCCAGCGTATTGATGAGCATTTTGTGGATCCAAAAAATATTTTCCCAGGTAAACCCATTCAAGCTCTATACTTGTGCGTTCTGTCGGTTGATATAGTGCTTGAGCACCACCTTGCCATCGTGGCGCAGTATCTACGTCATTGCCGTCAATGTCGTTTCCCCCGAAGAGTCGAGTATATTTATATTGGTGTTTAGCCCAAGTCGCAGATGATGCAAGTTGCCATGCCGAATTAAGTTGGTAAGCTAATTGCAGTTCAATCCCTTTGTGGTTAGTCTTGCCATCGTTAACGACAAAGCTATCAGAATCCTTGACGATTACTTGATTTTTTTTCATAGAATAAATTGATAGCTCAGCCAGCCATTGTTGTTTTTGATAGCGCATGCCAGTCTCCAAGCTGTCGAGCTGTTCTGCTTCAATTACCGAGGTCTCCTGTTCTTTTTGGAGACGATAGAGCTCATTTATTTGAGGTGCTCGATAAGCATTGGCAATACGTATAAACCCGCCAAGGTCATCATTGAAAACATAGTGAGCTCCCAGTTGATAGTTTAGATTATCGGTGCTGTTAGTTTGGTCTGAAGGCCTATAATATCGACAAGAACCATCGCCAGAATTGCACAGGGAACCATCATCTCTAGTACTGCCATCAATCATATTATTTTGGTAGTCATATCGCAGTGATTCAAATCGTACCCCGGCTTCAAGCGTTAGTCTGTCCGATCTTTTCCATTCTGAATTAACAAAAACAGCAATTTGTTGACTTTTAACCTCAAAATCATAGTGTTGGCCTTGGAATCGGACGTTATCTGGGCTGCCTAGTGCGTTCGTTTGAACTTCTTCTACCCACATATCTGCCCATTCGACATCCGCCCCAAACCAAATTTGATTATTATCATTGGGGCTGACTTGATAGCTAGTTTGAAGCCCCATGCTGGCTTGGCCGTTCTTTTCTTGCGCTTGGCCCGGAAGATAGTGCTGTAAAAATGTCATTGAGCTTCGTCTAAAATAAGGAGTGGCTTGCCATTCTCCATCGAAGTCTCCAACAGAACTGACGCCACGGAGGTGTGAGGATAATCGAACTGCCGAAGCATCTCGGTATGCTTCAGGATTGGGATTCGATTTCCAAATAGCATCATCTTTATAGGATTCAAACCCCTTAATATAGCCAGCGGTCTCTTGGTTGAGATTGGCCGCTGACAGGCGAGTCGTCGCATCGATACTGGAGCCGGACCACCCGTGTTTGATGGATACTTTTTGTTGGTCGAATCCAGATTGTTCTTTGAATCCCCCATCAGAGGTCCCATTAGCGGCGATCTGGAGGTACTGGGAATCTAGCTGGCGTTTCCACCCAAGCTTTACTCGACCATAGTTATGACTACCTAACTGCAGAGACAGGTTGTTATTTATAACATCGGGGGATACGGTATTAATTACACCGTGCATAGCATTTGAGCCATAGAAGACCGTTCCCGGTCCACGCCAAACTTCAAGACCTGATGCCTGTTCGGTGTTGACTTCTAAAAGCTGGTTAACATTACACATCCCTGTTGGACGGATGGGCAACCCATCTTCAGTTGTGAGAATTTCAGCGCAACTCCCGGACCCAGTGAATACTGGAGAGCGAACAGCGGCAAGTAATTCTTGTCCATTCCCTCGGCTCAACCAAACACCGGGAATCCTTGTTGCTGTTTGGTTAATATGAGCGTGAGAGATTCTCTCAAGTTCCTCGGAAGTGACGCTAGCTACGGAGCCTATCAGTTCACTAATATTTTGGTCGTTACGACGGCCAGTGACGGTTATAGTCTCAATTTCTATGTTTTGAGATGTATCATCGCTGTGGCTCTCGGTTGTAGTCCCGCAAAAAACAAAAGTAAAAAGAACAGATTTTAAAAGGTTAAACCGAGTCATTGGTAGCTTGATCCTTAAGATGATTAACAAACGAACGCGACAGTTTAGGCCAGCCGCTACGAAAGTAAACCATTAATATAGCTGGTTGTCTTTCAAGGGAACTTCTAGGGTGTTATGAGACGTTTTTTCTGCTGCTCCTATCATCTCATCGTAAGCACTTGTGTGTCTGAGCACTGCTTGCTCTGCGGTAATATTTCGTAATTGTTTCTGTAACTCTACCAAATTAACTGATCGCAAAAACTTGTTTTTATCATCAGTTATGTAGTGCTCCTGCCCATTTATTATAACGGAAGCCTGATAGAGACTAAGGTCTACAGAATGGTAGATGAGTTTCTCTACAGAAAAATACTTTTCTAGTTTGGACAAGCGTATCGCCAAGATTTGATTCCTTTATGTTCTGCACCCACAATACTTCAACTACGTATTGGGTAATTTGTGAGATCAGTTTCTTGTTCTAGAGGTACGATCAACCTGGAAGAGAGAGGGCATCCATAAGGTGCTGATTTTGAGTCGGACACAGTTGCGAATAACGTGAGTTTACTGCAGATTAGTGGAGGTGCTAAATATGGCTGATAAAGTCGCATTCACAGCGATGGAACATGGCAATCGTGCGGACTACGATCTAGTATTCGAGCATGAAGCTGAGAATATGCAAAGCCAAACAGATCGGGTGATTCAGTGGTTAGAGATGATGGATGGAGACTCTCCCTATCAAATAAGTCGTTTGGATCATTGTTTGCAGGCTGCAACTCGTGCAGAACGCGATGGGGCTGATGAAGAAACTATAGTCTGTGCGTTGCTCCATGATATCGGAGATGTCATTGCACCGGCTAACCACTCTCAAGTAGCAGCAGCACTGTTGCGGCCCTATGTAAGTGATAAGAATTATTGGGTTGTACTTCATCATGGACTTTTTCAAGGATACTATTGGATGCATCACTATGATCAGGACAGAAATGCTCGAGAAAGGTTGACTGACAGCCCTTACTATCAATCTTGCGTTGATTTTTGTGCTAAATGGGACCAAACCTCCTTTGACCCTGATTACCAGTCTCATAATCTAGAATACTTTATACCCATGGTAAAAAAGATTTTCGCGCGGACACCAGACTCTCACGTTTAAATTTCAGTCTTTCTGTATTAGGTGGCTCCGTATTTAGCCAGTTATAATGGCAGATTAGATGCAAATTATTAGAAGGTATACTCTGCTTTGACTGCTAATGATCGTAATGAAACTGCTCTCGGGGAACCTATAAAAATTCCGATTTCTGGCCCCATAATTAGCTTCTTGGTTCCCTATACTCGTCAGATTATGGTGTTTTTATTAGCCCTTTTGGTCACAGCCGGAATTACTCTTTCAATTGGGCAGGGTTTGCGTTTAGTAATTGATCAGGGCTTTGCTGGGGAATCGATTGAAGGCCTCAATATCGCTATTGCTTTTATTATGGGTGGGGCGGTAATTATGGCCCTTGGAACATATGTTAGGTTTTACTTAATTTCGTGGCTTGGTGAGCGAGTGAGCGCTGATATTCGTGCAGCAGTCTTTAACCACGTAGTTAGTTTGCACCCGGCTTTTTTTGAGACAAATCGTAGTGGCGATATTATGTCGCGTTTGACTTCGGATACCACCTTGTTGCAGTCAATCATAGGCTCATCTCTCTCGATTGCACTGAGGAGCTCTATCAGCTCTGCTGGTGCTCTAATCATGCTGTTTATTACTAATTTCAAACTGTCATTGGTTGTTATCTTTGCGATTCCCGCCGTTTTATTACCGATCTTATATTTTGGTCGAAAGGTGCGGGACCTGTCTCGTAAAAGTCAGGATTCAGTAGCCAGCGTGGGTAGCTACGCTGGTGAGGTTATTCAGCAGATAAAAACTGTTCAGAGCTTTACCCAAGAGCCTCTTGAAAAAAAGGCTTTTGGTGAAGAGGTAGAGCGGGCTTTTCGAGTTGCTAAAAAGCGTATTAGCCAACGAGCCATTTTAACAGCGGTTGTCATTATGGCTGTATTTACCGCGCTCAGCGCTATGCTTTGGTTTGGTGGGCGAGATGTAATCACAGGCCAAATGACAGGGGGTGATTTAGGAGCGTTTATCTTTTATGCAATGTTAATGGCAGTTGGTATGGCGTCGTTGTCCGAAGTTTATGGAGAATTACAGCGAGCTGCTGGTGCTGCTGAGAGATTAATGGAACTATTACATGCACCCAAGGAGATCATCTCAGCTGAGATTATACAAGCTGAGGTGGAACACTTGCCCGCAGTTTTAGAATTCAACAGCGTAAGTTTCAATTACCCCTCGAGGCCCACTCAGGCTGCCTTAGATGGATTTTCTTTAAAGATTCCAGAGGGAAAAATTCTAGCGCTAGTTGGGCCGTCAGGTGCTGGCAAATCCACACTTTTCGCCCTTATACAGCGTTTCTATGATCCTCAAGAAGGGACGTTGTTGTTTGGCGATCATGATATCCGAGATCTTGATCTCATGCGGCTTCGGCAGCAAATAGCAGTAGTAGAGCAGCAACCTACACTGTTTACCGGTGATGTCATGTATAACATCCGCTATGGAAAAACGTCGGCAACTGATGAGGAAGTTAAAGCGGCTGCTGAAGCGGCCCGTGCGGATGAGTTTATCAGAACTCTACCTAACGGTTATGAAAGTAATCTGGGGGAGCAGGGCGTTCGACTGTCAGGAGGGCAACGCCAGAGAATTGCTATTGCACGAGCGCTACTTAAAAACCCAAGAATTCTGCTGTTAGATGAAGCGACCAGCGCTCTTGATGCTGAAAGTGAATACAAGGTTCAATTGGCACTGGAAAGGCTGATGAAAAATCGAACTACAGTCATTATTGCCCATCGTTTGGCGACAATTCTTCATGCAGATCAAATAGTGGTTATGGATGAGGGGCGAAATATTGCGGCTGGAAGCCATCAAGAATTGTTAGTCAATAACGCGCTGTACGCGCGCTTGGCGGCATTGCAGTTTTCTGCAGATGCCACCTAGCACCATTATTTTGATTAGCGCTTGATTCGTTCTGCCTTAATCCAGGGAAACTCACAAACCTTCGCGATCAAATCTCCGTTAGATGCTTTGACAGTGATTGTTGTTTCTAGGGATGAGATCTCTGTTGGTACGTTAGCAAACCCAATATTTTTACCAAGCCGTGGAGAAAAAATACAACGTGACACAAAGCCAACGCTTGTATCTTCGTGGAACACAGGCCAAGGGTTTTCTGGTGGAAGAGTGATTGGGTCGCCCTGAATTTCAATGCCCACAAGCTTACGTGCTGGGCCGGCTTCCTTAATTCTTTTCAGCGCTGCTTTGCCGATAAAGTCAACATCCTGATCAACGTCCACTAAACGATCTAGGCCGATAGTATATGGTGAGTCGTCCCTGGTAATGTCAGAAACATAAGACAAAAGCCCACCTTCAATACTGCGTATCGTGTTGGGCGCGGCAGGGGCAATGTTGAACTCCAGTCCGGCTTGTTTGACTATGTCCCACAAGTCGTTCCCTTGTTTGCCGTCGCGAAGATAAAGCTCGTAACTCACTTCTCCGCTCCAACCAGTTCGACCAATCACCAGCGGAATACCTTTTAGAGAAGTCTCGCGAGCTCGATAAAAACGCAAGTCGTTATGTTCGCCATCGAAGAGCTTGTCAATTAGCATTGGTGCTTTGGGACCGCCAAGTTGCAAAGGTGAAACATCAGGCTCAAATATATTCACATCAAAGCCAGAATTGATAGCCACACCCTGTATCCAAAGTAAGACATCTCCATCACCAGGAGAAATCCAAAACTGATCTGGCTTGAGACGCAATAACACCGCATCATTAACAATGCAGCCGTTTTGATCGGTCAGGATGATATAAAGGCAGTGGCCAATTTCACATTTAGCAAGATTGCGCGGTGTAAGTAATCGAACGAATTCATAAGCATCGGGACCATTGATTTCTATTTGGCGTTCTACAGAAACATCCCACATGGTCACATCATTGACGAGACTCTCATATTCAGATGCTGTTCCCGCGTATGCAGTTGGCATATACATGTGGTTATAGACAGAAAATGCCTTAGCACCATCTTTTCTAGTTGAATCAAAGAATGGTGATTTTCTCACCCTCGCCCCAAAAGAAATGGAAGCGTTTTTATGTTCTTTAGACATTGTATTCCCTCTTTTGAGACCACATTTTTTGCGGATTTTAATCCTAAAATATGACGCGAGTAAATCAAAATTTTCATCTTTTTATAAGACGTTTTTTTTTGTGAATATTTGTTCTAAAAACGACATTTAGATACTTATTTTCCCCTGAAATCAGGTTGTGATTGAACCTTCAAAAAGACAAGAAATAACCAACTGTGAAAATCGATATCGTTGTCGATAATGGTTTTAGAGTTAGGTTAATTTACAAGAACGTAAAATAGTGATCGTTTATAAAAATTTTGACGTACGCACTTGTGAGTACTTGTACTATAGTTGTCCCTCCTAAAAACAACATGGGCTTAACAATGAACCGGATCAAAATTTCAGCTCTTCTAATCGTCTTGGCTTCCTGTGTTGTTACAGATGACAAGATCAAAGATATTGAAACCCTCAAGGTGGGTATGTCTACCGGAATCGTTCAAGGCTATATGAGTCATTCGGCTGCAGATGTGGTGGCTTGGGATGACATTCCGTTTGCGCAACCACCCGTGGGTGATCTTCGTTGGCGCGCCACGCGTCCTTTAATCGCAGCGAACCAGATAATTCGCAGTAAAGATGATACTGCTTGTGTCCAGAAAGCCAGTGATTACGGAGGTGTCTCAGGAGAGGGAATTGTAGGTTCGGAAGATTGTCTCTACCTCGATGTTAAAGCCCCAGCGGATTTCAAAGACAAAAATTATCCAGTGATGTTTTGGATTCATGGAGGCGGGAATACCACAGGGCTCAAAGATTTTTACGATTACAGTCGCTTAGTTGCCTCAAGGGACGTTGTTGTTGTGAGCACCAATTATCGCCTTGGTGGTCTAGGATGGTTTTCACATCCTGCGATTCAGGATCGTCAAGAGGGTGAAGACAAATCCACGAACTTTGGAACCTTGGACATTATTGAGTCACTCAAATGGGTCCAAACTAATATAGCTAAATTTGGAGGTAACCCGGATAACGTAACCATTTTTGGTGAGTCTGCAGGTGGCCACAATGTGTACGCATTGCTCGCTTCACCAAAGTCCGATGGGCTCTTTCACAAAGCCATCTCTCAGTCCGGTTACACTACCAGCCATAGCTTAGAGGATGCCCACAACCGAGATGGAGGTAATCCATTGGTGGAGAGGGGCTCATGGCAGATAGTTGAGTCGATTAATGAATTTAACGTCGAGCAAGATGACAATGAAAATCTAGCGATCCAACTTAGAGGTATGGATGCTCGAGAATTTATAGGGCTGTACTACCAGAAAGAGAGTATCGACAGTATCCCATTAACCACCAGAGATGGAATTGTAATCCCTACAATAGGATTGCTGGCAGCGCTCAGTGAGCCTGAATACGCCAAAAATATTCCTGTAATGGCTGGAGCTACCAAAGATGAGGTCTCTCTCTGGCATGGATTGCACAGATATTTCATGGAAACTGAATACCGTTTCACTAAACTTTTACCTCCAATTGTTACTATCAAAAATCCTGAGTTGTTCGGCCTCTGGGTGCGCACCCGTTCTCATGCATGGAAATTGCGTGGAGTTGATGTCCCGTTGACAGCTCTCGAGGCTGCCGGAAATCAGGAGCTGTATGCCTATCGGTTTGACTGGGATCACCAAGCAAGTTCGATGTTTGCAGACTTCCCTAACATATTGGGCGCCGCCCATGGTACTGACATTGCTTTTGTTACAGGCCAGTACACCTATGGGCCTATATCCTCTTACATCTACCCTGAAGGACCTGCTCGAGATCAGATGGAGCAGACTATCATGAGTGCATGGAGCAGTTTTTCTTCTAGTGGCATTCCAGATACCGGGTCATCACTTAATTGGAATGCGTTTGAGAGTTCTGCGCCTGCATTTATTCATCTTGATAAGAACGACTTGTTACGAATGGATGTTGAACCAAAGTCAATGGACTCGCTTTTAGAGTCGATTGGTGATCATCCTGTACCAACTGATTTAGAGAAATGTTTAATCGTGTGGGAATCCCTGATCAATGTTGGCGATCCAGATTTGGATGCTTTCCGTCATTGGAATGACGGATTTTGCGATAAATTTGATGTACGCCAGGAGCAAAAAGACATCCAGGAACGTCTGATTGCTGAGTTTGGTAGTATCGGAGTCAACTGAACTAGTGATCGTTGTGTATATGATCCAACTGCCTGCAAATTGTGAGGCTAAAGACAAGTCCCCTCAGGTTAGTTCTAGAAAAATAATGCGTATTCGTATTGGCCGTGATGTTCGTCATAGCCTAAATCTTGGGTATCAGCTACCGAATTGTAGTCACTTTCGATTTAGGAGTTTACATGGCAGAAGTAAAGTCGCGGAGGTTTAGGGATAAATATCCGAACCCACCACATCAAATATCCGTGCCAGGGATTAATCAGTACCAAAGGATGGCTGATGCTCCAGATTTCGTCATCACCACAGATGGAAGTCTGTTCCGTTTGGACAGATTCCATGGAAAGAATGTTAAGCGCCTTGACTATTGGGCGTGATCACGCAAACCCTATTGCCGACCCCACTTTTTTGCTAGGACTGTCACCTGGCTTTATCTCATTTCTGGCAAATTGCTCTAGATTGCCTTTGATCTCTTCAAAAACTCTTCTGCTAAACGGTAATCGGCGCTAAACTTTGCCCATGAGAAAAGAATTATTCGAACTATCTAGCCAGCTCGGGA
>Ga0209715_1002903_pt1 | contig 12629 bp, 7 predicted proteins | sample COGITO_mtgs_1205_2_FD_184809 | JGI IMG/M metagenome (GOLD analysis project Ga0209715, IMG submission 184809) | Pelagic marine microbial communities from North Sea - COGITO_mtgs_120503 (SPAdes) (version 2) | ecosystem: Environmental > Aquatic > Marine > Epipelagic ...
TCTCTGCACCGTCCGATGACGGCTCCTCAGACCAAGGTATCACCACCACCGCGATCAACAGCGGCTATACCTACAGCTTCGGCGGGACCTCTTCAGCCACGCCGCTGGCCGCGGGAGTCATTGCACTTATGCTGGAAGCCAACCCTAATTTAGGTTGGCGCGATGTGCAGGATATTTTAATCCGCTCAGCGCGACAAGTGAGCCCGAGTGACTCTGGTTGGCGGATCAATGGGGCGGGCATTCACTTTAGCCACGATTTTGGGGCTGGATTGATCGATGCGGCACTTGCGGTGAAAGTCGCCCAAAGCTGGACGAACCTTGGCACGCATCAAACCATTACCACTACCGAAGCCGCCTCCAACGTCACGATTCCTGATGATTCTACAACCGGAGCTGAAAAGACTTTTTCGATCTCGGCGAACGATAACATCAGAGTTGAGCACGTCAGCCTCACAGCCAATATCAGTCACCCGAACCGCTCCCAACTTACCGTGTCGCTCATTTCGCCTTCAGGTATAGAAAGCATTCTCGGCAAACCAGAAAGTACTTTTGACGGTAAAGCGAACTACGACAACTGGACCTTCATGAGCGTCCACAACTGGGGAGAGGAAGCCCAAGGCACATGGAGGCTGAAAGTCGTGGACTCAGTAACCGGCGACACTGGTGCAATTGATGCAGTGATTTTAACGATCTATGGTGCAGACGTACCGGCGCCGGCAGCCCCGATGTTTTATAGTGCAACTGAAGCCAGCGGCACGATCGGAGCACCCTTCTACTTCAAAGTTCTAGCCCTTGAGGGGGTTAGTGCTTACACCGCGACTGGCCTACCGACAGGCTTAAGCTTTGACAGCGCTACGGGGGCAATCAGCGGAACTCCCTCTACCAATGGCACCTTTCAAATTTCACTCAGTGCCACCAATAGCTCTGTAACAACTAGCGCCACACTTACACTAACCATAGATGACCAGCCACCTGCTATTACAAGCCAACTAGACGTAGCTGCCTTCGTCTCACGACCTTATAGTTACCAAATCGAGGCATCAAACAACCCAACTGGACACACAGCGACTGGTCTCCCAGATGGATTCACTTTCGATAGCGATACCGGCCTGATCTCAGGCACACCAAGCGCAGTCAACGTCTCCAGCATCGGCATCAGTGCCAGCAATGCAGCAGGCACAACTAGCGCCGTTCTGACTCTATCGGTGATCGACCCCTATTCCACTGCTTACGGGAATGCGCTCGATAATAGTGTCCAGATCTTTGACGCTGAACCCGCAGGCAGCGCTTCCCTATGGACCAATCAGGTCGCCACTACTGCAGACGAATCGGACGCACTACAATCACCCGAAATCGCACATAACGAGTCTACCGCATTTAGCACAACAGTGACCGAATCTGGAATCCTCGAATTCTGGGCCAAAACCTCCACTGAAGTCGATTATGACTTTCTAGAAGTGACTGTGAATGGCCTACGGATACTGAGGCTGAGCGGACGTAAAGAATGGAAGAAATACGTATATTACCTACCTAACAACACTTCTAACAAAATCGCATGGCGCTATACGAAAGATACTCAGGATGATGGCGGCAGCGACCAAGTCTGGGTGGATCAAGTCACCTTCACACCGCTGACACTTGACGATCCCATTGCAAGCGCAGCCGATTTTGCAGGTCTCAATTGGCCTGCTGACACAAAGTGGCGATGGACCGCCGATTTCACACACGACGGCGAAGATTCACTTCAAGCCGGTGCCATTATTGATAACGAATCCTCCAGTCTTTCGATCAGCGTGGAAGGTCCCGGGACACTCTCTTTTTACTATAAAGTTTCGAGTGAAGGAACCTATGATTTCCTCAAATTCATGGTCGATACGAGTGAACAATTGTCAGTCAGCGGAGAGGTGGATTGGACCTTTCACGAACAACTCATCGAGGCCGGAGCTCACACCCTGACATGGAAATATGCTAAGGACGTTGGTGCTAGTGAAGGAACAGACACAGCCTGGATAGATCAAGTGATCTGGGTCTCAGATGCAGTCAGTGAGATCGGAAACTGGAAAATGATCCACTTCACCCCGACCGAATTGAATGAACCTAATGTCAGTGGAGATCTTATGGATCCGGACCAAGATGGCATGACAAACCTTGCGGAATATGCCTTCGGCAACAATCCAGATGCTACCAACGGGGATTATATACCCACAGCGGAAGCCAACAATACCAGTCTCAACTTAGTGTATCGAGTCGACTATAGCCGATCTGACAGTGTCACTGTAACCGGAAAATATTCTACGGATCTAGTCAACTGGATCACCTGGAATGATACTGCGCACCCCGAATCTGGTTCCGATATACTGCAAATCAGACAACTAAACATCCCCTATACAAATGGTTTAAAAGGCTTCCTCCGTCTTGAAGTTGAAGCAACAAACACTCCATAGCTAACTTGCAAATCAACACACACACGCCGACCCAGCCGCATCATTAAGATGCTGCGATAGCCTGGCACCGACACGCTTCTTAAAATTGGCCAAGTCAGCCTGAGAGCGCCTAGCTTTGCGTTTCATTGATGAGTTGATTTTTTAATGCTGAGATAAGTATTTCCAGTCCCCCAATCCTCTGAAACTTCCATTAGTATTGCTGTGACCAATCGCAACGAGAGATCCAATTTGCATCGCTTTCCCACTCCATGAAAATCTTACACACCGCCGACTGGCATCTCGGTCAAAACTTCTACGACCGCGACCGACTCGCAGAGCAACGCCTGTTCCTAGACTTCCTGCTCGCGCAGATTGCGGAGCGCCACATCGACCTACTCATCATCGCCGGCGACATTTTCGACACTGCCAACCCGCCGCGTGCCGCGGAGCAAGTGTACTACGATTTCCTGACGCGGCTGTATGCGCTCAAGCATTGCGAGGCTGTGATCGTCGGGGGCAATCACGACTCTGCCCCCCATCTCGACGCCCCGCGCACAATTCTATCGAACCTCAACATTCATGTGGTCGGTCGGATTCCCGACGCGCCTGAAGACGCGATCCTTCGTTTTGAGCGCAATGGCAAACGGCTTTGCATTGCGGCGATCCCCTTCCTGCGCGACCGCGACGTGCGCCGCGCGATTGAGGGCGAAAGCTTCGATGCCATGGAAGCCCGCACCAAAGCCGGCATCGTCGAGACCTATCGTACCCTCGCAACCCTCAGCACAGTCGCCGCCCCGGCCAACGAGGTGTGCATCGCCACCGGTCACCTCACCGCCGTCGGCGGACGTCTGTCCGACAGTGAACGCTCGATCCATATTGGCAACCTGGGCAGCATCAGTGCCGACCAATTTCCGCACGAATTCGACTACGTGGCGCTCGGTCACTTACACCAGCCGCAAGCGGTAGGCGACAGTGAGCACATCCGCTACTCCGGCAGCCCCATCCCTCTGAGCTTCTCAGAGTCCACCGACAAGCAGATGCGCCTGCTAACCATCGCGGACGACCACAGCCTGACACAGTCTACCATCACCATTCCTTTGGCCCGCCGCCTGCTACGCTTCAAAGGCAGTGCCGATACCGTGCAACTCGCCATTCAGGAGCTCAGCGTGAGCGACGACGAACTCGATCCATGGATTGAAGTCACTCTGACCGAGGGCGATATCAGCCCACTGATCAACGATCAGATCAGATCCGCCGCTGCAGCCAAATCCGCGGTGGTGCTCAAAGTCGGGCGTCAGCTCAAGGACGTTCAGCTCGGCAACCTTCCCTCCGAATCGAGTAAAGCGATCAGCGAATGGAAGCCCTTCGCGGTATTCGAGAAACGCATCGAAGGCTACGATGGCGACCTCGCGGCCGATGCCCTCAAGCAATACTTTAATCACGTGCTCAACGCAGTACAGGAGGACGACGCTCGATGAAAATTCTCAAAATCACTTTTCAAAATCTCAATTCGCTCAAAGGCGAGCACAGTATCGACTTGGAAAACGGCCTGCTCAGCGAAGCCGGCATCTTCTCGATCACCGGTCCCACTGGCGCCGGCAAGAGCACCCTTCTCGATGCCATCACCCTCGCGCTGTTCGGCAAGGCCGCCCGCTACGACAAAGAAGCCAATCCCGGCGAAATGATGACCCGCGGCACCGGTGAGTGCGCGGCAGAGGTTTTATTTGAATGCAGTAAAGGACGCTACACCGCCAAATGGACACGTGCCCGATCCCGCAAAAAGCCCGACGGCAAATTACAGGGCCCCAAGCGCGAAATCGCCAAGGCGGGCAGCGGTGAGATCCTGGCCGAAAAGCTCAAAGAAGCGGATCTCTTGGTAGAGTCGCTCACCGGACTCGATTACCATCGCTTTCTGCGGTCCGTGCTCCTCGCTCAAGGCCGCTTCAAAGAATTTCTCGACGCCAATGACAACGAGCGCGGCGACTTGCTCGAAAAGATCACCGGCACCGAGATCTACTCGCGCATTAGCAAGAAAGCCTTTGAGATCGAGCGTCAACACGACGAGGCGATTCAGACCGCCAAATCGCAACTCGACGGCGTCGCGCTCAAATCAGACGCAGTACTTGCCGAGTTGCAGGACGAACAGGCTGGTAAAGCACGCGAGATTACGACCGCCAAGTCTGAGCTCAAGGCAGTACAAGCCCAGCTACAGCGCTTTGAGACGCAGCAGCAACTCAATCAATCCTTGGCGCAATCCAAACAGGACTTACTCAGCTGGCAGGCCGCCGATCGCGCATTCGCACCCACGCGTGAGCGACTGAGCCGTCAACAAGCAACGCAACCCTTTCAAGCGGGCCTAATCGAGCTCAATACACACACGCGCCAACTCGAGACGCTCAGCGACGAGCTGACCGAACTCACACACAACGCGCAACAGCAACAAAACACCACCGCACAGCGCCTCGTGGCCACCCAACAGGCGATCCAATCCGCCATCAGCGCCAAAGCTTCGCAGATAAGCACCCTGGTCGCGACACAGCAGCAGACCTCCAAATCCGAGCAAACCATCCGCAACTGGCTCACCGAGCACCACGCGGACCAAGCCATCGAAGCCAGGCTCCCACTCGTCCGCACAACCGGCGAATCTGTGCGCCAGTCAGCACGGGATTTTAAAGCGCAACTTGCCGAACAAGCCACGCACGAACAGGAGCAGGCAAAGACCCAAGCCGAGCTGCTGAACAAACAACACCTCGTCAAAGCTTCCGAGCAAGCCGTCGCCAGCGCGCGCGCTGCAGTCACTGCATCGGCCGCAGCGTTTATGCATGCCGCCAATTCGAAAACCATCGAGCAATGGCGCGAGCTGGCCAAGACACACACGCAGGCCGTGCAAGCCGCTCAAACCATTCAGGCGCAACGCAACAGCTGGCAACAAGCCAGCGCTGCCCTAGCCCAGCAAACCGAAGCACTGCCCACACTCACGGAACAGCTCAACGCCGCCACTCAGATACACAAAATGCGCAGCGAGGCACTCGATCAAGCCAGCGCTACCCTGCAAGACAAGCAGAAGATCTATCATCAAGCCCGGCTCATTGCACAGCTTGAAACCCACCGCACCGCGCTCAAAGCAGACGAGGCTTGCCCGCTCTGTGGCTCACTGCAGCACCCTTATGCCGAGCACTTGGAGTTAGACGAAGATGCCGACAAATCAGCGCTTACAGCTCAGATGCAAGTGGTGACTGAGGCTGAACACGTACAGAAGCAAGCCGCCGCCAACTTCAACCGGCTCGACGAAAAGTGCCGGGGCTTGAAGCAGACCATCGCTGACGCCACCGCTGCGGTCAGTCAGCAAGCGAGGACACTCACCACCCAAGCCGCTGCGGCAGGCTACCATCAACCGATCGAAGGGAACGACGCGTTTGCCGCATGGCTTCAGCAGCTGCACTCACAGCAACAAAAAACCGAGGCACAATTAACGCACATCGAGCAACTTGAACACGCGCAACGAAAAGCCACCGAGAACCACAGCACGGTCGCAGCTAGGCACGAAGTCTCGATGGCGAAATTACAAAGCACTCAGCAAGCCAGCAGCGAAATCGCCAATAAATTGGCAGCCTGCCAACAGGCCCAGACCACTACCCGCCAACAAATCGAAACACAACTGGAGGCTTTTAACCAACAAGTCGCCGACCATTTGCAACCAGCTCGCACTGCTGACGCAACGGCCACACACACCCAAGCACTCGAGCGCAAGCGGGCCGAGTATCAGCAGCAGCTCGACGCACAACAGCAACAGCACTTGCGCTTGAAAGAACTCGCGTCCCAGCACACCGAACTGACGCAAGCACACCAGCGCCTAACCGAGGAACAATCACAGTGGCAACAAGCTCTCGAGCAATTCCCCAAAACGGCGTCCACAAATGAAACCGCAGTACTTCCGGTTGCCAGCAGCGAGACGCAGCGCCGCAGTGATTGCCAGTCCGCACTCGACGCCGCACGTCATACCGCACAGTCACTCACGCAAAAGCAACAAGACCGCAGCGCCACCACGCAACGTATCCAGTCGATCACTTGCAACCTCCAGACTCGTCTCAAAGACTCCATTTTCGAGTCCATCGAAGCACTCAAAACCGCCCGCCTCAGCGAGGCCGAGTTCGCAGCGCTCAGCCAAGAGCAGTCGGCACTGCAAACACAGCACGACAGCTTACAGGGGCAAATTAAACAAACCAGCGAAACACTAGAGCAGCTGATTACAGCCGGTATCTGTTCCCCGCAAGAGGCCGCGACACTGCGCGCACAACAGACCGCACACGACGAACAAATCGGCAGCCACAATAAACGCCTGGGCGAAATCGAAATCTTACTTGCCCAGGATGCCACAGCGCGCACCTCCCAGGCCGAGCTGATCGCTAAGATCGAAACCCTCCAACGCGAAGCACGCCCATGGATTGAGCTCAACGCCCTAATTGGTTCCGCTAGTGGCGATAAATTCTCCAAATTCGCACAAGGCCTCACCCTCGCACAGCTGTTAGAATTAGCCAACCGACACCTAAGCGAACTCAACGACCGCTACACCATACAGCGCACCACGGAATCCGAGCTCAGCCTGCAGATCATCGACCGTTACCAAGCCGACACCATCCGCCCCACCCGCAGCCTATCCGGCGGCGAATCCTTCCTAGTTAGTCTGGCACTGGCGCTCGGGCTCTCCGATTTAGCTGGCAGCGACACCCGCATCGAGAGCCTGTTCATCGACGAAGGCTTCGGCACACTGGACACCGACACCCTCGATACTGCCTTAGCAGCCCTCGAAAACCTGCGCATGTCCAATCGCACCATCGGCATCATCTCCCACGTTGATGCCCTCAAGCAACGCATCAGCGCCCAGATCCACGTCAATAAAGGCAGTGACGGCTACGGCAGCCTGAAAATCATTCACGGATCGTAGTTACCTCAACTCCGATTTGGTCCGGCCTCAACCACAAACAGGAGGATGGGCACTTATGTCCATCCTCACAGCAGCTTGGGAAGCCCGATCCCTGAACCTCGGCCCGACAATAAAGGATTAGAAAAAAGAAAGGCGCAAATTCAACTCAGATTAAAGCAGCCGGTGTTTAACCATTGACTGAATTAATCTGCGCTGACTTTGCGCCTTACGCGTTGGGCTACTTATTGTTAAATTGTAGGTAGCAACAAGAACCCAGCAATATAGCGATAGCCGAAGAACTATTTATTGTACTTTACGTTGAGCTCAGTGTAATTCACAAAACCATCTCCATCGAGATCAAGCTTCTTAAAGGTTTTAGCCTTCCTTGCTTTTTTTGACTCGTCCTCCATTGAGTTGGCTAAAAACTCTGCCTCGGAAATTTGGCTATCATTGTCCTGATCAAACTTCTTCATCGATTTAACTGACTTGGAATGATTTTCGACAGAATCTGCGGCAGGAGCTGCGGCATCTTCGGCTACAGCCAAGCTGCTGAAAGCAAATGAAACAGTGGCAAGGCTAGCTAGGATTATTATTTTTTGGATCATATTGGGGTTACTTTTATTGTTATTTTTGAAGGAAAAAAGGGGTCACCTATCTTCCCGGATCAAAATTTTCGAAATTTCGCTAAAATAAAGGACTATTTCTTCTTCACACTGGAGAATCGTGCATTAAGTTCAGCATAGGTAAGAGACTCGTTTTCGTTGGCATCAAACTTGTCGAATTGCTTAGCAAACGTAGCTCTCTTAGTCTCGTCTATTCCGTGCGACACATGCTCTTCCTTGGAAATCTCCCCATTCTTATCTGTATCTAATTTCTCCATCATTATCACTGAACGTGGGTGATTTCCAGCAGCTGTAGCAGCTTCTGCAACAGCGAAGCTGCTGAAAGCAAATGAAGCAGTGATAAGGCTGGCGAGGATTATTTTTTGGATCATGTTGGGGGTTCTTTATTGTTATTTTTGAAGTACTTAGCGTGTACTATTGTCCTTGCCTGAAATTGAGCCTCTTCGGTAGTTCGCTTACTTCAAATTAATTTTTTTGAACCGTGAGTTGAGTTCAGCGTAGGTAACGAGACCATTTTCGTCTGCATCAAACATTTTAAAACCTCTGGTGATCTTAATTTTTTCGTCTTCGCTTCTTGCCCGTGACAAAAACTCGGGTAAGGAAATTTGACCATCATTGTTGCTGTCTGATTTTGACATCATAAGCACAGCACGAGGGTGATTGTCAGCAGGAGCTGCTGTGTCTTGTGCAATAGCGAAACTGCTCAAAGCGAAAGAAGCGGCCAAAAAGTAGGAAAGAATCGTTTTATTTTGGGACATATTCAGGGGTATTTTTTATCTGTTATAAGAAGACTTTATCATAGTTATCAGTCGTACAGACTTAATGCCAGTTTTTTTTTGCCACTCAGAACCAGCTGATGGAAATGGTTCCGCTCCACCGCGTGCACACTGCCCCCGTCTTTTTTCTATACGATGCACTCCTGCCATAAAAAGATCACACTCCAAGTAGCGGTCCTTATCCAATTATAATTAACTAGTTTGGTGAGCGTTGCCGGAAGTGCATCAGCGGCTGTGATTTGATTGTGCAGCGGAACAAAGATAGTGACAGTCGTCATCCACGTACTGATCACTAATCCTAGCAAACAAGCGTTGTTCAGCGAAAAGTCGGCATAGCAGCGCCATGCATGTAAAATAACTTGAGCCACCATTAAAGGCAACACCACCCATGTGATCCTTGCGGTGTAACAGCGATGCCATTGCAACAGCGCAGTGGATGAGAAATATTTAAAGCTCGGGTACACCACCAGCTGTATCATCCATATGAGTACCAGTAATCCGAAATCGATGAGAGGAATCCAAGGCATGTTTTCTAAACAAACGTCACAGCAGCCACTAGGCAAATACCAACTAATACTGATCCCCTATTAGACTTTTCACAAACTAGCCACACGATGCTGAATTCTACCGCTCGAAGATGGACGAGCATTTGCACACGGAGCGGCTGCCGAGATCGCAATCCTTAGCTCGATAATACCTGTAAGTCCCCGAGCGCTACGCTGTTTAATTTAGATGTTCATACGCATGAAGCAGCATATTAAAGGACAACTCTCACAGGGGCTCAGCCCGCGTGGCTGTAGTCGTGCCGTGGCCACTGCGTTAACAGTCGGAGTGTTTCCGATCTTAGGGATTTCGACGCTCTTGAATACCGCATGTGCTCATCTATGGCGCCTGAATCAACCAATCGTACAGAGCTTGAACTGGATCTGTGGACCGCTCAAAATTGCGCTCATTTTTCCGTTTCTACGACTCGGAGAGTTTTTGTTTCAAGCCGAGCCGTTTAACCTGAGCTTGGCTGAGTTCAGTCGGCGCTTCTATGCGGACAGTGCTGCCACCATGATGGAATTCGGTTGGACGTTTGTTCATGCGACGACTGGGTGGCTCTGTTGCGTACCCGCTATCTACCTAGCACTCGACTACACGATGCACGCATTAGTCCGCCGCTGGAAGCCCACGCCTGCTTAGCGGCGCCGCTAAGCATCGGTTTCGCGTTGCGCGATTAGGTAGGCTTCAATCCGCCCCATCAACAAATGATGCTGGTCTGGATCGTGGTACGAGCCAGCTCCGTGCGGAGCAGACTCATTGCGGTTGGCTGGCACATTGAACTGGTGCACTTTGCGTGACGAGCCGAGTTCGTAACTGACTTGGTGGCCGTCACCATCGGGCCTCGGCATCGCTTGTATGTTTTTAGGTTGATGGTTCATAGAGAAAGATCGACGTTCATTCTCAAACCCTACAGCTTCGCGATGTATTGGGTGAGTTTTCTGCTACAAATGCGTTTCCTGAAATTATGCTTATTTTCACATATTGGTGTGCGTATCTAATTGCACAGTGTGCGTGCGTCGCGGCGTGCCTTTGTTCACGGCGGTGCGAACCCATCGACGTGTCTGCCATCAGCTGGCAAGCAGTCATGGAGGCCAGTAAAGCGAATGCGTGAAAAACAAACACAACCCGTTTTGATCGTCGGCGCCGGCATGGCAGGACTCGCCTGCGCGCTCCAGCTCCACCGCGCCGGCCGAGCGGTCCGTGTCTTTGAAGCCAGCGATGGCGTGGGTGGACGGGTGCGCACCGATGTGCACGACGGATTTTTATTGGATCGAGGCTTTCAAGTCTTTCTCGACACCTATCCGCAAACCAGAAAGTTGCTCGATCTCGAGGCCCTCGACCTCAAAGCTTTCGAACCTGGTGCTCTCATTTACCGAGGTGGACGCTTGCACCGCTTGATGGATGTCTTCCGTCGCCCAGCGAGCGCGTGGAGCAGTCTGACCGCCCCTGTCGGCAGCCTGTCCGATAAGCTGCGGGTCGGCTGGTTGCGGATGAAGCTATTGAACAGTTCATTCGAAGCCATCGCAGCGCGTGAGGATCGCACGACCGAATCCTACCTGCGCGAGTTTGGTTTTTCGGAAACGATCATCGACCGTTTTTTTAGAGCCTTCTATGGCGGCATCTTTCTGGAGCGCGAGTTGCGCACCTCGAGCCGAATGTTCGAGTTTACTTTCAAGTTGTTCGGTCGCGGCAGTGCGACAGTTCCCGCCAACGGAATGGGCGAGATACCCAAGCAACTGGCCTCCCGATTGCCGCACGGAACCATCCAACTCAATCAAGCCGTCAAAACCGTGGGAATCGATTCGATCACCCTCGAAAGTGGCGAACGCATCCAAGGCTGCGCCACGGTCGTTGCCACTGACGGCTCGGCCGCGCATTCCCTACTGCCCAGCCTGCAGCGTCCTCAGTCCGAATGGCGCTCAGTGACCAATCTCTACTTTGCCGCCGATCGCTCGCCGATTCGCGAAGCGATCCTTTGCCTCAACGGTTCGGGAGAGGGCTTGGTCAACAATGTATGCGTCCTCAGCGATGCCGCATCCAGTTACGCGCCCGAGGGGCAATCGCTGCTCTCGATCTCAGTGCTCGGCTTGCCCGATGACCATCAGTTGGTTGACCAAGTGCGTACAGAGCTGACCGCATGGTTCGGCCCTGAAGCTGCCAGCTGGAGGCACCTACGCACGGACCGCATTCGCCGTGCATTACCGCAGCAGCCCCCCAACGCCAACGCCCCACTCAGTACCAACGAGGCGGGCGTGTGGCTCTGTGGTGACTACCTGAGCAGCGCCTCGATCGAGGGCGCCGTGCTCTCGGGGCAACACACCGCGGCAGCCATCCTAGCGAACTGCGGGACACAGTAAACCGACCGCGCAGCCATCGTCTTGGTGAATCACATCGGGGCACAACCGGCTGTACTCGTGCAGCCGCGGTATTGCGGAGCATCTTTGCAAGTGACAAGGCCGCGCGCGCTGGCATGAATGATCAGCGATGGCGATACAACTTCAGGAATTTGCACAACAGGTATTGTTTGGCACGACCATGGAAGCGAAGCTGAGCTTCCCGCGGGAGGCGATTATCGACACCAAGCCGGGCCCCGCGATCCGCACCCCGCGCACGCTGGCGCGACCACCGCATCTGGCTTTGCGCGTGGACGGAGTGCGCGCGAAATACCCGAGCGAAGTCAAGTTGGTGGACGAGCGGGAACGCGGCCGGCTGCTACATTTTTTTGCAAATCATGAACTCTTAGCTACTGAGTTGATGGCATTAGTGCTACTCAAGTTCCCCGACGCGCCGGCCAGCTTTCGACGCGGGGTTCTAGAAACGCTCAAGGAAGAGCAAATTCATACGCAGCTATACATGCACCGCATGCAGCAATGCGGGGTCGATTTTGGCGAACTGCCCGTGAGTGATTATTTCTGGAAGAGCGTATCGTCGATGGAGGACCCGCTCGATTATGTGACGCGCCTGTCGCTGACCTTTGAACAAGCCAATTTGGATTATTCGCGCGAATACGCCAAGATCTTTGCTCAAGTCGGTGACGGCGCGACCGCTCACATTCTGGATAAGATCTATCATGATGAAATTGAGCATGTCGGGTTTGGGCTCAAATGGTTCCGACGCTGGAAGGCTTCCGGCAAAACCGACTGGGAAGCCTTCAGCGAGCGGCTGGTGTTTCCACTTTCGCCAGCACGCGCCAAGGGCAGCCATTTTAACAACGCAGGGCGCACGGCGGCGGGGCTGGAGACGAGTTTCATCAACGATCTGGAACTGTTTCAGCAGTCGCGCGGGCGCACGCCTTCAGTACTATGGTTCAACCCAGACGCAGAGGCCTTTGCCGCAC